>PJEL010000502.1_pt1 | contig 45809 bp, 42 predicted proteins | sample 1853271 | NCBI WGS metagenome assembly PJEL01 (sample SAMN08108733, study PRJNA415343) | Invertebrate metagenome, whole genome shotgun sequencing project. | host: Globobulimina | place: Sweden: Gullmar Fjord | collected 2015-08
CATCTAACTGTAATGTTTCCGCTAGTAATTGTTTTAATTCATTTACTAATGACATTCTTTTTCCTTTTTCTTTAATTAATGGGCATTAGTTTAATCACCAATGCTCTGTTCGTATATATCCGTTCTCTATTTTTGTTCTCTATCCAAAAAACTTTTAATTGCACCTAAACCACCAACTAAAGAGTGAGTGTTATATGCTGTTAGTGTGTACAAAGGTCTAGATTTACTCATCCAATCTTTTTTATAATTATCATTACCCGTTAGAAAATCTATTTTTGTGACTTTGTCTTTTTCTATCACATAATCGACCATTGCTGCTGTCAATATTGAACCGACACTTAATTTTTCCACTTCAGGCCGGTGAGCCAATTTAAAAATATATGCAGTTTTATCATTCACAAACCACATTTGTGCGGCAATAGGTTTATTATTATGATAAATAATTCCTAACCTTAGCTCTTTATTTTCATTGGCAATGCGAGCTATTTCGTCTATGAATGCTGGGAAGGGCTCATTAGTTTTCCAACTATAATAATAAACTCTGTGAAAATCAGCGAGCGCCTGTACTAGATCAGTTGCTTTATGCACGACGAGTTCATAACCCCCCATCTTATCTAACTTCGCTTTCTTTCTTCGAATTGTATTCTTTAGCTTATTTGGTCTTTTTTCCCAGTAATCATTAACACCACGAATATTGTCTTCATACCAATTTACGGAGCTCACATAACTAGATACAAATAAGCCCAGTCTTTTGAAGCCTTCACGAAATTGATTCATCTCACTTTCAATTAATGGTTTAAATTGTATTTGATCCACGCGGATTAGATAACGTTTGAATTGTTCTAAAAACTCCGTATGAGATAACTGACTAGCAACTCCGTTACTGGTTAACTCAAAATATGGAGAATAGTAATTGGTCATGCTGTTTAATTGACGGCCTTTTAGTAAACCGCCAAACAAGCTAATATTACTGATTTGCAAGGGTAATAATAATGAATGTTTATCTTCCGTAGTCGCCAAATATCTATCACCCAAATCATCAAAAGACACAAATCGACTAAACGCTATAAACCATTCTATTTTTTGATAAAAAGGCTCATTGGCCTTATATAATTCGAGTAAGGAGCTAGGCAGTTTCTTGCTAATAATTTTAGTCATTATGGCTTAATAACTCTGTGTGCGAATTTTTTAATTATTGGTGCCAGGCGATTTAACCAATCAAGCCTATAACAAGATGCATTCAGCATATCTCGTTGTTCTGTAGACCAGTCAATTTGATCCCTATTAGCATTAGTATAAAAGTCAATGACTTGGGACAGTTTATGAGTGTATATGTACTGAATAACGTAATAGAGTAATACTTTTCCAACAGCAAATCGTTTAAACGACTCCTCATATGTTGTCTTTAATATGACTAGCATGTTTTGATTTAACAGACAAAGTCTGCTGGCTACAACTTGATTATCAAGTATAAGTTCAAATACAAGCGACTGTTCCTGCTTACTATAATCCATCAACAACGTCCGATAAAATTCACCTTGTTTATTACCAGGATGCAATGCCGTACCTATTTTCCCCTTCCAACCCCGGCTCTCAATCATCCCATAATTGTCGACACCCTTTTGTACTTCAAGAGGCGAAGACTTAACAACAAACAACAGCTTCCCAACTTCTTTTTCTATTCTATTGTGGTATCTACGCATATTTTTTTTGAGCCCTTTTATACGGTTATCCCAATAGTGATCAAAATCACCATGAACGTTAACCGTAATATTGGTAGCCGACTTAGTAATAAGTACATTTGGTAGCGCTTTAATTAAGGGGGAGTGTTCGCGTTTATCTAAAGCTAAAAAGTTAATTTTGATGCAAAACTTTGGGAGCTTTGTCATGAGCTGCTTAACATCTAATTCTGCGTCGTTTGACATAACGGCTAAAGCCGTTTGAGCTTGGCTTGGTTTATATATTTTCCATACACCTGCCTTTTCTACTGTTAGTAAAACAATTGCTTGAAGCTGCTGTTTATTACAAAAAGCTTTAGCAACATAGATTTTCTCTGGAAAATATTTAATCAACTGTTTAACAAACATAGTATCTAACATAGGATTATTTAGATGATAACAGGAAACTAATTCTTCCCAATCCAACCAAATTTCATCAAGACAATCATCAATTAATTCTACTTGCCAATACATTGTTAAAATGACCTTAAAATTGTTTGTTTGATAATGTTCAACTCATCATTTGTTAAATCTTGGTGGCAGGGTAGCTGAATTAAATGTCGACGAAAATGATTTACTAAAGGGCACTGTATTTCCGTTGATAATTCTTCCCACCTCAACACTTGAATGCCAGCATTTCTTAATATTGAAAAATATTCTTCATCTTCAATAAGTACAGGGACAACATAAGGCGTTGTATTTTCGACTAATTCAAATAAAACACGCCCCCAGGCAACCTGCCCAATACAATCAGCAATTAATTGATAATGTTCTCTGCGTTTACGAGTAATTTCATCTTGGCCCAATGCAGCAACACACCGCTGAATACTCTTTGCGCCAGCACGATACATTACCTCAGGTTTAAGATACTTAAATTTAGAACTTGCTTGTAAACCAAACTTAGAAGCTATCTTTCTTAACACTTGTTTAAAGCGACTCAATGAGTGAGAATTGATACGCTTACACTCGCTTCTAATAGTTTCCTGCATATTACATTCGTTGGTGTACATAAGTTCGCCAGCAGTTAAATCAGGGTAAAATTTGGTCAAACTAGTAATAGCTATATCCGCATATAATTGAGTAGTGATTGCCGCATGAGCAAGGTCTTCAATAACAAGTACACCCTTTTTTTTACACTCTTGTACTAGTAACTCTATATTTGTATCGAAACCAAAATAGCGCACAGCCAACAGTACATCGTTAGGCTGTAATTGCCCTATCAAATACTTTACATCTGCATTTAATGCTTTATCCAAGGGATAAAAACAAATCTCTTTTTGAGCATAAAGAAAAGGTTCTATCATTGCAGGGCAATGATAGGCGGGTATCCATACTTTTTTTGAAGAAATGGAGTTAGCTAATACATAAAGGGCGGTTCGACCTCTGTCTACAACAAAGCGCTCAGTAACACGTTTAGGCAAGAGACGAGTATGACCATTGTCATAAATTTTGTTTGCATTAACAGTAATGGTAGCAACGGGGAAATCTCTTGCATCAGCAATTGGCGGTAGAAAGTTCATTATCAACCTTTAAGCATTGCAAGTAATAAACGTAAATGAAATTTTAGTGGTGTTTTATCCCACGGGGTAAAACGACGTAATTGATACTTATCGGTTTTAGCATCCGACACCCCTTTATGAGTTGAAACCGCCGAGGTAAAGCCTGCGTTATTAACTAGAGATACTGTATCTTCAGAATAATCATCATTAAGCTTGCCGTTGGGATATGCAAAATTGACGACTGGTCTACCTATAATCGCTTCTAACGCAGACTTTGATTCGCAGATCTGTTCATTTTGCACCGCGCTAGTTAACGTTCTTAAGATAGGATGATTAACAGTATGCGCACCAATATCAACACCACAACCTGCAAGTTGCTCTATTTCGTCAATATTCATCATTCTTCGACAATATTCTGAGGCTCTATTGTCAAGGTATAACAGATCAACAGCCTTCTCTCTTGCCGAGTAGTGTAGGTATTTAACTTTGGCAATAACTTGTCCATATAACGTAATTCTCGATTGAACATCAGTTACATTTACGATACCAAGCTCAAGGCTAGAAAAGTCATATTTACTATAACTCGTGTCACCAATTAAATCGATAATGCGGTCATTAAACATATTGTCTTCATTCGTAAATGCTGTCGCTATATATACTGTTGCAGGGATATTAAATTCCGAGAGTATAGGTTGTGCTACGGTAAGGTTATTCAAATAACCATCATCAAACGTTACGCAAATTGCGTTGTCAGGCAAATTGCCATGTTCAAGTGCTTTTACAGCATCTGTAATAGATATTGGCGTAAAATATTTATGAATAAGACGCATTTGCCAACGAAACATTGCTGCTGTCGGTTCATCTGGCCGCATGACATCTTGTTTACTAACAACTTGATGATAAAAAAGAATATTAAGTTTATTCTTACCAAAATAATGCCCGAGCAATCGAAGAAGATGATGTAACAAAGGCATACGCTCAACCTTCCTCTTCTTTTTGCAGCCAAAGCTCAAGCACTACTAATATCCAGATCAACTCGCCATAATAACTAGCGTGGACATTTTTGTGTGCTTCTATGGCCTGTTCTACTAGGCTATCTTTAACAATTTTTCTCGTTTTAAATTTAGACAGTGCATCCATCGCTATGGTTTTTAATGTATCATTTTCTTTCAACCAGTTACCAAATGGCAAACCAAATCCATGCTTACTTTTATCTAAGGTTTCATCAGCCAGAAATCCACGGACAGTTTCTTTATAGAAATGACGTAGCTTATTACCTGGTAACTTAACGTCAGCTGGCACTTTACAACTTAATTCAACCAACTCTTTACTAATTAATGGGTAAGCTACATCAATACCTGCTAGCTCGCACATTTTGTTGACTTTAACTAAGTCATTATCTGCTAGGGTGAACTTCCAATCTAAAAATAACATTTGATCAACGGGGTGGTTACTTTTAGTTTGATGATAGCGTTTTTCCATCTGTCGAACCGGTAATTCGCTATCAACTTCAGCCAAAAATGCTTCATCAAACATATTCTCTTTACCAACAATGTTGACAAAATTATAGCTCTGCAATCGTCCTGGAAGTTTATTTTCTGCTTGTCGTACATAACTTGAAGCTTTGCTAACCAAAGGTATTTGACTGGCAACTTTATTGTTTAACGTGATATCACATATGCTGCGCATGAACGAAGGAAGCTTATAATACATCTCGAACTGTTTTTGCTTAGCATAACGTTCATTACCAGCGAATAGCTCATCACCGCCATCACCCGCTAGCAATTTACTCACGCCTTTCTCTTTGGCAAATTTCCCACAAAAATAGGCTGCCATTGCTGAAGAATTACCAAATGGTTCATCGAAATATTGCGATACATTGATAAAAGCTTCTGCTGCTTGTTCTGATTTTAAGTACAACACTTCATGTTCGGTACCAAAGTGCTTCGCCGTTAATATGGCATAAGGTGTTTCGTCATAACCGGCAGCATCAAATCCAATTGAGAAAGTCCTCGCTGGCGATTGATGTTTTGCCAACATTCCCGCCACTGTAGAACTGTCTAAGCCACCACTTAAAAATGCTCCGCAGTCATCCGTTATTTCGTCTTTTGTCGTGAGATCGATGGTCGAGAGGCATGCTTCTTTCAATTTATCTGTATTTTCTAGTGTTCCCTGAGCAAACTCTGGTGAAAACACAATTTGTTCTTTTAGCTGCTCTTGTGCATTAAGGCGCATCATTGTTCCTGGTTCCAGCTTATTAACCTCACAATAGATTGTAAGTGGAGAAGGAATACAGCGAAAATACAAATAATTGTAGATTGCTTGTTTTGATAGAGAAAAGGACAGTCCTTCCAGCTTCTTAATAATTTTAAGAGACTCACACAAGTACAGTAGATTGTTTTGGATCGTATAGTAACAAGGTTTAATGCCTAGGTGGTCATTAGCAAATAGAATTTTCTTTGCACTTTTGTCAATGACAACTATCCAAAAGTGCCCAGAGAGTTGCTCATATACCGATTTGAAATCTTCAAGTTCTTTATATAATTCTGCAAGCTCTCTTTCAGAAGTAATTGAGCCATTTAGCTTTAATTCGCCAGAAAAAGATATCCCTACAACATCGTCATTATAAGTATTTATTTGACTGTGTTGCTGCTCTACAAAGTTAAAGTCCTTTATAGAGATAACCGTAAGCTGCTTTTTGTTCATTATTATCCTTTCCATTTGGCCATTATGACGAACGGTGACGCAAATTACTAAGCTTAGGTAAAATGCGTTTTAAAATTAGTGATTCCGGTGTATTTTCTGGCTTACCCCGTAAAACATAACATACTCCAATTATTAAAAGGTAAGCTAAAGCACCAACGATCGATTTGAGCAGCAAAGCAACAAATACAGGTAAATGGCTATATGGAATTAAATTAACTATTGCAACCATACCAATCACTGCAATTATTGCAGGCCACCAATATGCGACTAGGAAACGAATAGCTATGTTCATCGACCTGGACACAAAAAATAGCGTAAATGGGAAAGACAAACAAGCAGCAATAACCATTGCTTTAGGAATATCCTGAATACTGTATAAGGTAATGGCACTAGCAATACAGGATAATAAAATTGCATTTCTAAACCACATTAAACGGTTTGACAGCTTTTCCAATTCAAAAACTATTAGAAACTGCTCGCTCATGAACATGCTCAACCCAGACAGCATCGCATAAATACTGAGCCAGGCTAATATTGGTGTAACCGCTAACCACTTATCCCCTAAGATAACAGTAACAAGTTCAGGTGAAACGAGGGATAGTCCCACACCTAAAGGTAAAAACGCATAAAGCGCCAAAGTAATGATCATGCGCAGTGTAACAGGAAGCTCAGGAGAGCCTTTTAATTTACTCAAATTCGGAATAATACCTTTAATAACTGGCATCATAAGTTCTTTTGTAAAAAGAGAAGCTAAACTGCTGGCAATGTTATATTGGCCTAATAGTTCAGTAGAGCCTAATTTACCGACAATAGTTACATCTGATTGATTACTAACAAAACGACCAATACTTAATGGAATTGTTGCTGAAGAAAAGCTGAGCAATTTTCGCCATTGATAAAGTTGAAACTTTGGTCGAAACTCATGTAATTTGTAACTGAGAAATACACTTATAATTGCCGCGCAAGCTTGACCCCAAATAATAGCCCAGTAATTCTCTAGCCACAAAGCAAAGCCTATTGCCGCTATCATATAAGTAAGTCTGCTTGACGTTGATAGCGTAAAATCCAGTTTAAAATCTAACTGCTTTTGCGCAATGTAAATACCAAAGTTTTGCAATCCTAGAATTAACTTAATAACAGCTAAACAATAAATAATATTTGTGAGGGCTTTTTCACCAAAAAACTCAGCAACTAATGGAGCAATAGAAAATAGAACAATCGCGATAACCAAAGCCTGTATTAGTTGAACCGTCCAGCCTGTATTAAATATTCTAGGATTATCGCCTTTTTGTCTAAGCACATACAAATGAACCCCGACTTGAGTCATCGAATCCAATAACATCATGACGATAGTGGCCATCGCTACTATGCCAAAATCATCAGGGGTAAGGATTCGAGCGAGCACAATCATATTGATCATGCCAATTAATTTAGACCCCCAGCGCGTAACTATTGACCAAGCAATATTAGCTCCGAAACGGGTATGGGCTTTATTCATAGTTGTATGGTAAAACGCCGTAGATTGCGTCTAGTTCACCTTCTTCAGTCTCAAAAACATTGAGTACCTTTCTAGCTTTCATATCAAAAGCGACAATTAATGCGTTATTACCACTGTTGTATTTAATATTACCTTTAGTTAAAAACTTGAGCTTGTCACGCATCTTGGTTTTTCTTAGTTTGGAGTATCCAATATAGAAAACACCATTCTCGATATGCAAACCACGAGACCAGCCTACAGGTCGACTTTTATTTCCCTCAAACGGGTCAATGACTTCTATAACCTGTTTAGATTTCTGATCACAAACCACTAGTAAGCCATCAACGCGAGTGAAGACGACTTTGTCTTGCCAAACAACCCCATCATGAACACTTATGCTGTCATCACCTGAAATATTGAACGATTGACTAACATCCGCTAAATTGACCGCATCCTCTTGTCTGCAACGGGTAACCCATAATTCGTCATTAAGCTGAAAAACATAGTTAGGGTGGCTGTCATGAGGCCTTGTTGAATGAATTAAACGATAATCAGTTTGCTCATCAAATCGATGCCAAGGCTCTTTTCCTTGCGTATTAACAATACTGTTGATTTCTCCAGTCGACTTATCGAGCATAACAACATTGTCTAAACCTGTTGATGTTACAGCAAGCTGCTCACCGACAACACAAACTGAGTGAATATTATGGAAACACCGATGTGAGTATACCGATTGTAATTCCATTGCTGGCAGCAGGTATTTTCTTATTTCAGTATCTGTAGGTAACCATAATACATCGCCGTCTAAACAAGCAGCAGTAAACTGCAAATTTGGATGTTCTTTTGGATAATGTTCATTACCTTTGTTCAAACTTAAAACACTTTCAAATCTACCTGAGTTCAAATCTAGGAGTAGCAATTTAGCTTCACCATAATACTTGCCTTCACCTAATTCAAAACCATTCTCTCTTAAGCACGCTCCAGAGATAAGTAATTTTTTTACCATTGAGTTCATTGTCCTTTTTCAACTTCTAGCTCGGCCAATTTATGTTTCAGCCCTAATAGCGGGTAGCCTAGCTTATAGGCTAGCTGCGCATGGTCTTTTGCTAATTCGATATCGCCTGTTTTTATGTAAGCTAATCCTAAATTGTAGTGTGACTCAGGGCTATCTTCTTTAATTAATAAAGCTCTTTTATATTTTTCAATGGCTAAGTGGTATTTACCATATCTCGCATGGTGCATGCCCCAAACAATATAGGTGTTGATTTCTTTTGGGAAAACGATACTAGCCCTATTGAACATGCATTCAGCATCATAAAGTGGCGACTTGTTCATAGGGTTATTTCTAAACGACTCGACAGTATTGTATCTATGCTCATATCGAGAATATGCGTCTAATGCCGATGGATGATTAGGTATAGTATTTAAAACGAATATAAGATCTGTAGGCTGAGGTCCAGCGCTACCTTTTTTCAACATTCTAACATCTTTAGTGAAATGCCTATTTTCAACTAAAAATAGTAGCCCTCCATTAAAAGTGCCCGTACTAGCACGAGTCTCCTCGGCATAATAGTCATAAGGTTTAGTTCGCTTCCATTTAGCACTCATGCAGTCTTCAGCCATCGCTGATACTGTTATGAAATACAACCCGATGATTCCAACTTTAATGTTTATGTTCATGCTTATACCTTTAAGTCGTTGTTGAACGTTTAGGGTCATGATTACTTTCACGATGCTCATAAAGGCTAATCACCACTATTAAAGCTAAGAACGCATAAAGCAATTCAAAATAAGCTAAGCTGACATTTAACCCTGTGATTCCATACCCTATAAAGGATAACGTTATAGCTTTAGATAAATTACTCTGCCAAATAATGTTGTTTGCGGTCGCATTTTTTGAGCACTTTCTAATCCTCAGATAACTAGTGATTAACATAGTTAAGAAAAGGATCAGACCAATAAAACCGGAATTCGCTAACACTTGAAAATAGATATTGTGGGCTGCTTTAGGCCTTATTTCCAAGGGTATAGGTGGCGTTTCTATAGGCCCAAAATCAGGGGTTAAAGGAGCATACCCAAACCAAAGACTCGGGTCTGAAGTAGCCTTAAGTCCTCCTCCCGTCAAAGGGTTATCTAGAGCTATTAACGTGGCTATTTTCCATGCCCACAAACGACCTATAAACGAACTATCCGTAGAAGCTGCGGTTTCGACTGTCGACTGACGATCTTTCCAATCCTGTGGGGCATTAGCATATAAAACAGGCAACATAATTATAGCAAAAGCTACGTATAATATTTTTCTATCTGATTTTAGCCACATCGCAAATGCAAGAATAGAAAGGCCAATAAAGCCACCTCTAGAATATGTACCAATAATTGCTATAACATTTAATACAATCAACGTAAGCAATGCATATTTTAACCATTTATCTTTTGTAATACTCCACAGATAAGCTATAAGAGGTAAACACATATTAATTGCTACGGCTAGATCATTACGATCAGCTATAATGCCGGCCCTTCCAATTATGCGATGTCCTCCACCAGACAAAACAAATTTAACAGCTTCCATGGCTGCATAGGCTGATAAACCAAGTACTATTGCCCAAATAAAAGCTTCGATATCTTTCTTAGTTTTTAGAGTCAATGTAATAAATAAAAACAGCACAAGCACTTTCATAAATTCATTGAACTTATTCCAAGTTAAAGCTGAATCAATCGTAAGGGAATACAATGTAGATATAAACGTCCAGAACCCAAATAAAAGCACCCAAAAATGAATATTAGTAAACTTAAATTTAGGTTTGTTTTTCCATACGAGGTAGGACAACACCGTAACTAAAACTATACTTAAATTTAAGCGAAAAATTTGGGAAAACCCAAAAGTCCAATTTGTAGGGGCAATTAAGGCTATCCAAATCCAAGCTGATACCCCGACAACAGGCCTTTTAAAGGTATAATAAACTGCTGCAAACAAAAAAATAACAAGTATTAAGTCTCTCATATCTACTCATTATCCTTTTCATCGGTAGTACTCCACCGAAATAAAATAACCATCGCGATTAGTTCAAGCAGTAAGAATAAACTATCTATCATAAGTATCAAATAACCTTACTAATTACGTATCTAAACTTACCCGACTTTTCAGGTTCAATTTTTTCGACTGGCGACAGTTCTATTAAGGTTTCTTGACCTAACCGTGCTTTAAATCCATTGATAATTTTTTGCTTTAGTTCGTCGAGCAGTGGTTCTGATGAAACATACACAACACGCGTTAAATCTATAGTTTCTTGAATGATTTTAAACTCTTCGATTCCTTCAAGTTCGCGTAATATATATATTAATGCCAAACCATGCATCATAGTGCCATTTTTAGCAACGACGAAGTCCGTTGTTCTTCCTTCAATATTCTCTAACATTGGCAAGCCTCTACCACACTTACAATGTTTGGTAGATTTCGACGCTATATCACCTGTTTTATAACGTATAAACGGAAAATCAGAAGTCGCTAAATGCGTAACTACGATTTCGCCTTTTTCACCGTCAGGTACAACTTGACCATCACTATTGATAATTTCAACAATGATATCTTCCGCTGATAAGTGCATGCCGCCTTCAGGACATTGATGAGCGATAAAGCCAGCATCACGGCTTCCATAACCATTAGCGACAGGTGCATTAAATGTAGACTCAATGATTTCCCTTTGATAAGGATATAAACGCTCTGATGTCACGAAAGCAACTTTGATGCCTAACTGTGTCATATCAATATTGTGTTGTCGGGCTGTTTTGGCTATCAATGCAAATACTGACGGATAACCAAATAACATTTTTGGTTTGTTTTGACGAATCTCATCAATAAAGCCTAGTATTTTTGTTTCAGTTAAATCAAAGGCCGGTATTAATTTAGAGCGAAAAAGCTTGTCTCTAATCAGCCTAACTTTATCTTGTGCGCCAAGCTCAATTGGAGAACCCCATGCAACAATTTCTCTATCACCAATATCGACATTCCACCAACGAGTAGCGCGCCACTTTTCAGCCACGTCATGGCTAACTCTTTCATTACCTAGAAGAAAAGTTAGTGGTGTGCCACTCGATCCACCTGTCGTAAATGGGCTAACTGTGCCTGAATTTGTAGATTTTAATTCTTCAAAATTCTCGCGGATTTTACTTTTATTTAAAAACGGTAATTTCTGTAAATCTTCAGAACAAGTTATATCGTCTACCGTCAAATTATTTTCGGAAAGTATATTGCGATAATAAGGTACATTTTCATTTACTGAATGAATAAATTGCACCAATTTTTTGTTTTGATTCGCAATAATTTCTTCTGTTGGCAACCACTGGCTTTTCTCTAAATATTTAACAATAGAAACAGTGTTGTGCTTTTTTAACTTTTCATGAAGTGGAAATAAAACGGAAGCAACAAACTTAGTATAAATATTTGAAATCATTGTAGGCTCTCGGTTTGGCTACCAAACTTTTTATCGACTGCCTGTTGATAGCTACGCGATAACTTTTTCCAAACTTGGTGCCAATGAAAATGCTTAACGGCTTCAAGGCCGTTGGTAATTAATGTTTCTCGCAACAAATCGTCTTCAACAAGTTGCAATATACGTTCAGACATCTCTTTGCAATCATCCTGCTTAATCAATATAGCATCTTGTAAATGTGTCACCATGTCAGGTATTCCCCCTGTATCGGTACTAATTACGGGGATTCCACAAGATAAAGCCTCTAATAGAGCACTTGGTGCGTTATCGACTAAACTCGCGTTAAGCATAATGTCAGCACTTTGATATAATGCCGCCATTTCTATTGGCGTTAATCGACCACTAAAAGTTACATTGTTATCAAGTTGAAGTTCACTAACTTGTTGCCTCAGTACTTCAAGCTCTGGTCCTGTACCCGCGATCGTCAGACGAGACTCTGGATATTCTTTATTGACGATATTGAATGCATTTATAACAGTATCAACACCATAAATTTTTTCTAAATTGCGAGTAACAATAAAGTGTAATCCATTGTCAGCAAATCGACGCGTGCTTTTGGAAAACAATGACGTATCTAAAACATTGGGGATAATGTCAGTTTTTTGATGATATTGGGTAAAAACATTCGCCAGAAATGACGAAGGTACAATCACTTTTTCAACATGCCTAATACTGAGATGAACCCATTTCCATGACCTAGAAAAAAAAGCGCCTGCGCCACCACCATGATAATTTACAACGATAGGTTTACCATGTAAGCGACTGACTAATATTGCAGGGGCTGAAAACAAATGCCATGACCAACCTGAATTTGCCATTATATGCACAATATCTACGTGTTTAATTTGTCGATATAACGAAAAAAAATAGGGCAATAGTCTAAAAACCGCTCTAACTCCTGTTAGTTTTCCAATCCAACTTGGTTTATAAGGTTTATTCATTTGAATTAATTGAACGTTTAACCCTTCTAGCTCAAGCAGTTCAACTAGTTTACGAGTTAAATTTGCCATGCCCCCCGCTGGAGGTGGCAGAGGCCCAACTATCGCGATACTTTTTATGTTTTTCACAATTAGTCCTGCACCCATCGACTATATACTGGAAGATAATTGCTAACACTTTTTCTCCAATTCCTTTCTGTTTCTACGTAATGTCTTCCTTGTTTCGTTATTTGCTCCCACTGTGAAGCTTGAGATAACACTGAACAAACTTTCTGTGACAAATCTTCTACACTACCTGCTTTAAACAAGTAACCATTTTTACCATCTTGAATTAATTCATGATGACCACCAACATTTGATGCTAAACAAATTTTTCCTTGCGCCATCGCTTCCAAGGGTTTTAATGGTGTAACAAGTTCAGTTAAGCGCATAGATTTTCTAGGGTAAACCAGTAAATCAACAAGACTATAGTATTTATTGACAACATGATGAGGAACTCGCCCCGTAAATATGACATGCCGTTCGAGTGATAAGCTTTTTACTTGTGCTTTCAAGTTGTCTTCTTGCGGCCCACCACCAACTAATAATAAACGCACGTCAGGATTTGTTTTAATGATATTTGGCATCGCACTGACAATTAAATCTAAACCTTCATATGCGTAAAATGAACCGAGAAAACCAAGTACTGTGCAGCTGTCTAGTTTTAATTCACTCAATAATTGCTGATCTTTCTCAGTGATGATATCGAATTTTTCGATATCAACAGCATTGGGAATAACGGTTAGTTTCTCATCCGAAAATCCACGTTCAATGAGATCTGCGCGCAAGCCTTGGCAAATTGTTGTTACAGCATCAGCATGCTTAACAACATAATTTTCCATTGAACGCGTTAAACGATAACGAAGATCTCCTTCCTTACAGGTGCCGTGATCAACGGCGGCATCTTCCCAAAAGGCTCTTATTTCATATACAACAGGTAACCCTGATTTTTTTGCCGCTTGTAGCGCGGCTAGACCATTTAACGCCGGTGAATGAGCATGTATAACATCAGGTTTCTCTAGTTCAATAACCTCTAATATGCGCTTAACCATCGGCTTAATATTAGCCAACTGATTAAGTACTGGGATTTTAGAAAATAAATTTGCGACCGCTTGCGAACGATAGAATTTAAGACCATCAACCATTTCGGTATCAGCTTCTGCATTACCGTGTTTAGGGCTTGTGACATGACAGGTTTCAATACCTAGCTCATGTTGCTGCAATAATATTGACCGCGTTCGAAACGTGTAACCGCTGTGCAGTGGAATGGAGTGATCTAAAACATGTAATACTTTCATTTACTTGGCAACATTTTGTCGTAAAAACGATTCAAACATTAATAACGTCCATAAAATAGAGCTATTATCTCGAATACAATTTTGGTGATCGTCAATTAATTTTTGGATTTGTACTTCATCAAAAAAACCAGAATCTTTCATTTGCTGCGAAAGCAGGCCTTGATTTAACCTTTCTTTTAAAGGCCCTCTAAACCATTGTGCTAACGGAACCGCAAAACCCATCTTTTTGCGATAAAGGACATCTTCGGGTAAATGTGGCTCTAACACCTTTTTCAAAGAATATTTACCAATACCATCTTTCATATTTAAGTCTGATGGAACATTAAAACCCCATTCAACCAGCTTATGATCTAAAAATGGTACGCGTACTTCTAACGAGTGAGCCATGCTTGCTCTGTCAACTTTCGTTAGAATATCACCCACTAAATATGTTTTCATATCAAGGTACTGTGCTTTTTTAAGGGTGTCTAAGTGCTGATATTTTTCTTGGTATTGCTCAAAAACACTTAGCGATGAGTAGCCGTCTAATTTCTTAATAAAACTTTTTGAATAAAGCTTATGCCGTTCATCTTTGCGCAGTATGGCAATAGAATTTAAATACCCTTCTACACTGTCCATACCCATAGACTGGAAAGTCGTTTTGGCTCTAAAAATTTGAGGGGCCCAATCCAATTTAGGGAAGTATTTCCCTAACGGTTTAAACACCGCCTTTCTTAAATTTAGAGGCAGCAGATTTCTTTGCTTTTCTGCGGTCAAGTGTCTTTGATAGCGACTATAGCCAGCAAAAACCTCATCGGCTCCATCGCCTGACAATGCAACAGCTACATGTTTTCTTGCTAATTCACAGACTCGGTATGTTGGCATCGCAGAGCTATCTGCGTATGGTTCATCATATAAAGAGGCGAGTTTGTCTACTAGGTCAAAGTCATTTTGATCAACGGTTTCAATTAAATGATTGGCTTTATATCGTTTTGCTACCATTTTAGCAAAGTCGGTTTCATTAAACTCTTTACTGTCAAAACCTATAGAACAAGCATTAATGGGCTCATTTTGTAACTGCGACATTAAAGCAACGATTGCGCTAGAATCGACACCACCAGATAAAAATGATCCTAATGGCACATCTGCGACCATTCGAATATCGACCGCTTCTTTTAATCGTTCAACTAATTGATCGTTCACTTCACTTTCTAATAATGGTTTATCGAAGCTTGTGGGTATGTCCCAGTATTCAAGACTTTCTGGTACTTTCTGGTCTGCACGTGTAATCGTGAAGCAATGCCCAGGTCTTAATTTAAAAGCGTGATGATAAATAGTATTTGGCTCAGGAATATAACCAAAGGTGAAATAGTCTTCGACTGTGGTATCACGAAAGGTTTTGTCGAACTGAGGATGTGCGACTAAGACTTTAAGTTCAGAGCCAAACACAAACTGTCCATTGCTTAATAAACTGTAATAAAAAGGCTTAATGCCTAGACGGTCACGAGCAACAAATAAACTTTTTTTTTGTCTGTCCCAAATCGCGAAAGCAAACATACCTCGCAGGTGCTGAACACAATCTTCGCCCCATTCTATATAGGCGTTCAAAATTGTTTCAGTATCGCCATCAGTATTGAATGTATAACCCTTTGCTAAAAGCTCTTCACGTAAACCTTTGTAGTTATATATTTCACCGTTGAAGACAATACATGCTCGCTGACAGGCACTTATCATAGGTTGAGGACTGCCCTCTAAGTCGATGATTGAGAGCCGACGATGCGCCAACGCTATGCCGGGCTCAAAAAAATAATCACCCGCATCAGGTCCACGATGGAGTTGCCTATCGTTCATAGAAGCAATTAAATCAGGTTCGATATTATTTTCACCTGACAAATCAAATACGCCAGCAATGCCACACATTATTGTTTTACCTTTTACTCAACTACAGATGATTGGTACAAGTTATGATACTTTGAAACCATCACCTCAATACTAAAATTGTCTACGCAATACTGTCTAACTTTTTGAGAGTCTTGTTGTAGTTTAGCTGTATCATCAACATAGATCTCCATTGCCGCAACCATTTGTTCAACATCATTTACGTCCACTATATGAGTTTTAGACTGCTCAGGCATAATCAAATCAGGATTGCCACCAACATTAGTTACTATACATGGTAAGCCACACGCCATAGCTTCTAAAACCGTATTAGGAATACCTTCAGCTAATGAAGGTAAAATAAATACATCCATGACATTCATTAATTCAACCACATCAGCACGTAATCCGGTAAACCATACTCCTTCGTTCGCATTAGCTTTTTCAACCATGCTAATTAACTCAGGCATAAGGACACCATCACCAACAACAATTAATCGTAATCGGCTATGTAAATCCGGATGCTTCTGCCACAAATCAACAAATGAGCGAACTAAATAGGTTTGGTTTTTAACTTCGGCTAAACGGCCAACAGTACCAAATACTATTTGGTTTTTTTTTGTAAAGCCTTCTGGTAATTCAATACTTAATTCACTTTTAGGAGAAAACTTCTCAATGTCTACACCATTGCATATATGGGTGATTTTTTCAGGTTTGACGTTAATTTTATCGGTCAAGTAACTAATCGATTCAGTCGACAGCCCTACGTATTTATGAATGAAAGGTTTAATGCATTTTCTTACCAACTGATATTTTTTATTCACACCGCCTAAGTCAAATACATCCCAGCCATGCTCGCCATGGATGCGGGTCGGCACACTGGCAAAATACGCTGAAAATTGAGCTTCAATAGAGCTCAAATTACGAGTATGACAGATATCAGGTTGTATCTTTCTCAATAAGCGCCAGCAATCAACAAGCCAGTTTAGGCCACGACCCTCTTTCTTATTAAGATCAAATATCTCGACGTTTTTTGATTTTATCCGCGAATAAAATTTTTCGTCATGATCACTGACACATATGATGCTATGAAAATATTCATTTTCAGGTAAGTGATTAATCAAATTAACAACGCCATTTTCTAAACCACCAGTAGCAAAAGAATAAACGACATGTGCTATATGAATAGGTCTGTCTTTCATTGTTTTAGCTCTTTTTCTAGCGCTGTAAAATGGGTGGAAATAGATTTACTTTGCTTTTCTATTAGTTCAAAACCCTCTGCACCTAGATTAGTGTTGAGTGAATACGCTATGACTTCTGAAACTGAATTAGGGTTGATGAACAATTGAAGTGCTTGGTTAAGTTTCACTAAACTGTTGCCTATCAGGGCTTGCTCACCAACCTGATACCAATAAACAACGACACGTTCATTGCCAGTGATATCCCTCAACAGGAGAAATTTAGCTTTATGGCCTTCAAATGTAGAGGCGGTTCGGTCAATCACAGTCCACTTATCTTGGTCATACAAGCTATTTTGATTGGTGATTAACTCGCCTAAGTCCTGTTTATTTGCATAAACCGCTCGAAACACTTCAATACCCTCATTCGTTTGAACATGGGATTTCATTAAGGCATTTTCAAAATTTATACCCCAATTCGAATTAGTCACGCTTACTAAGTGCTTAATTGATGGTTTTGGCGTTTTAGGTGCTTCAACAACCGGTATGCTTGACTTAAATGACATTGAAATAACCATCACTGCAGCGACACTAGTTATGGCGATTAACGAGACAGCCATAGGGCTAGCGTTGTTTTGAGCAAGCTGCAAAGATTCACTTTCTGTCACTTCTGGATCAGCGAATTTCCCACCCACCCAAAACATCAACATAATCACTAAACCGAAGAACACCCAGCCATAAACTAAGTGATCAGCGCCTGTTGCATACTCCATATCAGAATAATGGGCAATAATCACAATCAAGTATGCTCGAATACCATTGGCTAGAATGGGTAACAAGAAAGCAAACACGATAAAGATGATTTGTTTTTTGAGACTTCGATAAGATAAATAGGCGAACAGCGTGCCAACGGCCACCGATGCTATAAGGTAGCGAATACCTGAGCAAGCGACCGCCACTTCAAATAATCCTGTTGGTATTTGTATGTATAGGCCATCTCTAAAAACTGGAATGCCATGCAATTTCAAGAAAGCGACCGTAAACCAAGCGGTGATATCTTGTAAATCGGGAATAAGGTTTTCTCCCATAGGCACCAAAAACACTAGGTAGGCCAACGGAAACTTATAATGCCAAGCCAGTTTGTTACCCAATAAAAACCAAACAAGGCTTATAAGCCCGAATACCGCAGCAAGCTGACTTAATACGTTAATATCAGCAGCATAGGCGAATAAATAAAGCGCTAAGCTACCTAAAATAAAAGGTATTGCCCAAAAGCCTGTTTGCACACTGCTATTTAATAAGAAGGTTTTATCGCGCCAAAACAACCACAACACTATCGGCAAAATAAAATAGCCATGAGCAAAGGTGTCTGAGCGTCGCCAAATCGCTTCCATAGCGAGAAGGCTGTCAAAAAATACCAAAGCCCAAAGTAGCATCAAGGCCACCGCAAATATGCCAAATCGAGTATTTGTTTTGATCATTTTTCGTTTGCCTGCTGATCTAATAAATGTTGAATAGGTTTTAATGTGTTGTGCCACGTAAATTGTTGGATAATCCACTGGCGGTTGTCACACTCAGACGACATCTTACCATCTAAGTAGGCTATGCATATTCGAGCTAATTCTAGCGGTTCATCGTCAATATGGACATGCTCTGAACTTGGTGCGTTGATGCCTTCCATTGCCATAGGCGTGCAAACGACCGGCTGATTTAATGACATCGCTTCTAAGACTTTATTCTGAATACCTCGAGCAATTTTTAATGGTGCCACTACGCATTTTGCTTGATGAATAAAGGGTCTTACATCAACCACGCGTCCCGTCACTATTACCCCTTTAACATCGGATAGTGCTTGAACTTCTGAGCTTGGATTTCCGCCTGCGATAACAAATTTAGCCTGTGGATGGGCCTTAATGATAAACGGCCAAACCTGCTCAACAAACCAAACAACCGCATCAACATTAGCCCAATAGTCCATTGCGCCGGTAAAAGAAATAAATGGTTCTTTGGGTACTAGTGGTTCATCAATGAAATTGGCCGTTGGGTCAAAGTAATCAATATCGACACCGTTTAACACCCCGAGTACTTTCGCTTGATGCTCAACCGCTTGTCTTTGTTTAAATAAGTTTGCTTCGTCTGGAGAGACAAATAGGCTGTAATCAAACTCTTGGCAGACCTCATCTTCATACCGACCAAGTTGTTTATACTCTCTATTAAATACCCATTTCGCAATACCTGTTTTCTTCTCTGCATATTGACGCCATTTGTCCGAATCAACATCAACAAAATCAATAATTCGTTCTAGTTCGGCATATCGTGAACCTTGGCAATATTGAGCCATAGAAGAAGAGTAAACAAACACTTTAGAAATATTATGCTCAGCCAAACAGCGATCAGTCCATTGCTGCATTTTTCTGTCAAAATAGTAAGGCAGTGTGATTGGCTTGCCGGTCAAGAAAGACGTTAACCCTTTCACTTTCGCTATCGACTTATTTTGATCGAGCGTAAAAAGCTCTTTGCAATAACCGCCTAATTCATCAACATAGCGCTTATCAAAAGGGTCGTCGATAAAACAGCCCAGATAAACATCAAACGTCTCATGTAATTGCTTTAAGATATTAAATGAACGGATCTTGTCGCCCTTGTTAGGCGGGAAAGGTATACGATGACATAAAAATAAAAGCGGCTCCTTGCTCATAATATTACCCTAAGTACTTCGAGAGAAACGGGCCAATCAACTGACTAACCTTTAATGGTAGTTTCTGCCACATTTGAATAAATAATTTATATTTGGGGTTGTTGGGACTTAAGTTTGGTAGTTCATCCGCTTTAACCAAATGATAGTAATAATACAAAGGTTGTGGCGTCATTCCCCAGTTCTTCTTATATTTGAATGGACCACTGTCATTCTTACTACGACCAAAATCAAACCAAGTGAAGCCTTTTTTGCGCGCATTACACATTACTTGGTAATACATAAAATCAGCGCTTTTAATAAACCTTGAGTCGGCATCTCCACCACCATAATACGGTAAAACTTGTTCTTGAAAATAGAAGTTCATTACCGCTGTCGATGGTTTGCCCTGCGAGTCCTTAACCACTAAAATATCAAGAGCACCGCCGAATTCACTCACTAAGTTTTCGAAATACTGTTTACTAAAAATCGGTGTACCTAAATTACGATAACTTTGCGACAGCAATGAATAAAATGTTTCGATATTGCTGTCTATTTCAGCATTCAACTCATTTTTAATGGAATGTCGAATCACGGCACGTTGCTTCTTTTTCACTTGCGCTAAAATCTGTTCGTCTGTTTCAGGTAACTCACAGCCAAAGGTACTGTGCGCCTGTTTGAGCAACAAAGATGACGGCTGTTCAGATTTATATCTAAGTTCTAAATAGTCAACCTGTAGCTCTTCAGCTAACGAACAAGCTTTTTGTTCAAGCGCTGCACGTATCGTTTCATCATTGGCGAGTATGCCACCATAAACACAAAATGGCGTAGACACTAGCGCATGACCAAACAACTTACTTTTAACTTCGACGAGCGGCACTGCACCTACGATTGTTTCGTTTTGCCAAGCCACTAAGTAATAACAAGGATGACCAAAGCTTTTCTCAATGACATTCTTCCAGCCACTTAAATGGAAAAAAGTGCCATCACTGTGGCTTTTTACATACGCATCCCAAGTCTTAAGTTGCTCGGTCGATAATAGTTTAATGGTTGGTGTTGATACTGCAGTCACTTTCTATTTTCCATCTGAAAGGTAAACATTTTCCATGGTAGACCACTCGTAATCATTCAGTAGACGAACAATTTTGTCTTCCATACGAGACAAGTTCAAGTAGTGCCTAAGCTTTGATTTAGCTGATGCCGCTTTTACTTTAGGCTGCTCTGGATCGATTTCCCATGGGTGAAAATAAAAACTGTAAGGTTGCTGTTCCGCTTGATGAAAGCGCTCAATACGGCGCTTAGATAACCAATAAGGATACAAGCGAAAATAGCCACCACCGCCAATACCCGTGTTCTTTTCATTTTTTCTAACTGTCGGTACCGGAATTTCCCAGATACCTTCAGGTCGTTGATACTTAAATCGCGGCCAATCAGGCACACCATACAGATCATGTTCGATAGGGTAAGTACTAGAGCTATAAGTAAAGCCTAAGTCGACTAAAATTTGATAGACCCAAGTGTTAGAATCATTAATGGAAAAACTTGGCGCTCGATAACCGCTAATAGGGCTACCCGCGCAATCTTCTAATACATTTTTACTGCGCAGCACATCTTCACGAAATTGTTCAGGGGTCATTTGAGTAGCGCGTTGGTGAGAGTATCCATGACTCGCCAATTCATGCCCCTGGGCAACTATTTCTTTTATCAAAGCAGGACACTGTTCAGCGACCCAGCCTAAGGTAAAAAAAGTGCTTTTAACATTATTTTGAGCGAATAACTCTAATAAACGATAAGTGTTCTTTTCAACTCTAAGCGGTAAGTTAGTCCACTGAGATGAATCGATAACCTTTTCAAACGCGGAGACATGAAAGTAATCTTCAACGTCTACCGTCATCGCATTGAGTATGGGAGATGTTTTCTTATTTAACTCTGGCATCAGTGAATTATCTTCCCTTACCGAAAAGTACAATTTCTACTGTACGAATTAAAATCAAGATATCCAGTAAGAAGCTTCGATGTTTAATATAATAAAGATCATACTTCAACTTCTCCATGGCGTCTTCTTCTGTGGCGCCATAGGGATATTTAAGTTGTGCCCAGCCAGCTAAGCCTGGTTTGACATTATGGCGTTCATTGTAATACGGGATTGATTTCACTAAGTTTTGAACAAACTGTGGTCGCTCAGGACGAGGGCCAACAAAGCCCATATCGCCTCTCATCACATTGTAGATTTGTGGCAGCTCATCAACCCGGTATTTGCGAATAAAGTTACCGATTTTAGTTGTACGGTTATCATTTTTAGAAGCCCACTGGGCACCATTTTTTTCCGCGTCCACGCACATGCTTCGAAATTTGATGATATGGAATGGCTCACCGTCAAGCCCCACTCTTTCTTGCAGGTAAAATATAGGAGCTTTAATGCCATCGTCGAGTTTGATTAATATCGCCGTGATCAGCATGATTGGCCAAGTAAACAGTAAGAGAAAAAACGCCATTGCAGCATTAAAAATCCAATCTAAAGTATTGCGTAGATAGTTATTCGACGCGAATCCGTTCGAATAGATGACCCAACTTGGATAAATTAAATTAACCGCTATTTGGCCAGTCTCACGCTCTATAAAATCTAAAATTTCGGTAATTTCAATGCCGCGAATTTTACAAGCAAACAATTCATCTATAGGTAGACTATTTCGTCTCTCGTCACTCGCTACTACTATTTCATCAATATCGTGTTCTAAAGCATATTGAACTAGCGAGCCTTCTAATGTAATTCGAGTTTCTTTTTCTATTCCGTTTTCACTATCGCCCTCAGTCACCACAAAGCCATGAACGTGAAAAGCCTGCCTATCAACATCTCTACGCATTCTTTTTTCGATAATAGAGGCTCTTTCGCCTGAACCGATGACTAACACCCGACGTTTATTAAAACCAAAAAAATCAATTTGGAGCGTACAGTATCTAAAAATGCCAGCTAAAACACAGGCAATCAGAGAGGCAATAGCCAGCAGTTCTACAGGTAGTGACTGTTCTCCATAAAAGGGATTGATCATGACAACAATGGTAAAACTAATCGCTATAGCGACTAATACGCGTCTGAATATACCGCGGAAATTTTCTCGAATTTTGGAATTATATAGGCCCAAAGCCAGTGACGATAATTGCACTAATAATGCAAAGACAATGCTATAGATAAAAATAATATTAAGTGGAAGCTCTATTTTGTCAGCTATGGCTAAAAAATCATTAGCATATACGGCTAACAATAGTGCACCTGAAAAAATAACAAATTCTATAAGGACTAGAGACTTACTTCCTGCAGACAAATCTCTAAATTTAGGACTAGACATTGTTTTGAATTACTTCCTTAATAAGCGCTCATCATCAATTGATCGCATGACATTTTTATTGACGATATATGATTATTCCTTGACGTTTTGCATATTAGCAAAACTAACGCTTTAATTACAGATTTTAAATAAACACACTAAAAATTAAAGAGTGTGCAACATTTAATAAAATACAATACAATAAATTGTGATAAAAATATTAAACCTAGGTCTAAAAAGGTATTAACCATGGAAAAACGCTTTATCAATCCAATGAAAGTGATTGTTACCACAGTAATGTTAAGCTTTTTACCTGCCTGTAGTTCAGTGACGTTACCATCAGCAACGCTGCATACATCGAATACAACAGATATCAATTCATACAAGTATTTGATCGGTGCAGGCGATAATGTAAATATATTCGTTTGGCGAAACCCAGAAGTGTCAGGCAATTTTGTCGTTAGACCTGATGGTATGATCACAACATCTCTAGTAGAAGATATTCCTGTTTCGGGTAAAACACCCACCGAACTAGCAAGACAAATCGAAGAAACGCTAAGCACTTATTTAAGAGATCCTGTAGTTACGGTGACCGTAAATAATTTCGTTGGTCCGTTCAGTGAACAAATTCGCGTCATTGGTGAAGCGACCCAGCCGCAAGCAATCAGCTACAAGAAAAACATGACCTTACTTGATGTGATGATTAGTGTTGGCGGTTTGACTGAATTTGCTGATGGTAACGATGCCGTATTAGTTCGCTTAGAAAGCGGATCTCAAGTAGAGTACAGCATTAGCATTGAAGACCTGATCAAGTCAGGTGATATTTCAGCGAATGTAGATATGTTACCAGGTGATATCATCATTATACCGGAAGCATGGTTCTAAATAATCATTTGTGTGCTGGTTGTAAATTACCTGTTTTTTAGAGGTCAGGAATGCAAGAGTTAATTGAACAGATATTAGATTATCTAAAAGGGATTTGGATCAAACGACGATATATTATTATATCTACGTGGTTAATCTGTCCGATTAGTTGGTATTTTATTGCCCAAATGCCTAATGTTTATGAATCTGAAGCGAGAGTTTATGTCGATACTCAATCTTTATTAGGACCTTTATTAAGAGGTTTGACTGTCGAGACCGATCCCAATACTCAAATTAGATTAATGGTGAGAACTTTACTAAGTCGTCCAAACCTTGAAAGAATTTCAAGAATGACTGACCTAGATGTTCAAGCGAGCAATAACGAAGAGTACGAACAAATACTTGATGACTTAAAAACAAATCTAAAAATATCCCCCGCAGGCAGAGACAACATCTACACCTTGTCGATTGAAAATGAAAACCCTGAGTTAGCTAAGAATATCGTGCAGTCTACTTTAACGGTATTTATCGAAAACACCTTAGGGGAAACTCGCAATGATTCAGACGAAGCTCAAAAATTTCTTAATACTCAAATTAGAGAATATGAGAACCGACTATTAGAAGCAGAAAATAGGTTAACCGCATTTAAGCAAAAATATAGTTCAATGCCATTGAATCAAAATGGCAACGATTATTACACCGCAGTTAAGCAAGAGCAGCAAAATCTTGAACAAGCAGAGATGCAACTTTCAGAAGCCAAAACCCGCCTAGAATCGGCTAAAGCACAACTTGTTGGTGAAGAGCCCGTTTTTGGTTTGTTTTCCACCCGCGTAGAGAATTCGAGTCGTGTGACGACAACCTATGATGGTCGAATAATGCAAATAGAAGAGAATTTAGACGCTCTTATGCTGCGTTACACCGAAAACCATCCTGAAGTAAAAGAGTTACAACGCCAACTGGATTCTTTAAGTGCAAAGCGTGACAGTGAAATTAAAGAATATTATGAATCCGTAAAAGCGAGCTCGAGTGGCAATTCTTCAGGAATGAGTTCAATTGACCAAAACCCTGTTTATCAAGAATTGAAAATTCAAGTGAACCAATATGAAAATGAAGTCGCGTCACTTACGGTCAGGGTAAACAACTTTCGCACTAGGCTCGGCGAGCTGAAAAATAAAGTGCATACACTACCTGAAATCGAAGGTGAATTAACCGCACTTAATCGTGGTTATAACGTCACTAAACAAAAATATGAAGAGTTATTATCGCGTAAAGAAACCGCTGAACTTGCTCAACAAGCGGAAGAAACAACCGATAAAATTCAATTCCGAGTTATCGATCCGCCACGAGCATCAACGGAACCGACAGGGCCGGCAAGGTTTGTGTTTTTTGCCATCTCTACGGTGTTAGGTATAGGTGTAGGTATTGGTTTATCACTGTTCATGAGTCAAATAAACCCGGTAGTCACATCAACCAGTCAGTTATCTAAAATGACCGGCATACCAGTATTTGGCACAGTGTCCGCCAATAAGAACTTAGGCTTACACAGCTGGAATCGACGAAAAACATTATTATTTATGCTTTCAAATCTCATATTGTTAGTTGTTTTAATGCTATTTATGAGTTATTTCTTATTTCCTGATGCCGTTCAGGCACCACTAAAAAGGATTTTTTAAGCCGTGAATACCATTGAAAAAGCCTTAGCAAAACAAAAAGAAAATAAATCTCAACCGGATGTCGAGGTTACTAAGACAACTTCAGAAGAAGCTCCTGAAGAAGCTGTACAAGAAGCAAGTCCTGCGCTGCAGCCTAAAACTGTCGCGACTAGCCCTAATAAAAAACAAATTTTTATTGATAATGAGCGATTGACCGACCGTGGTTTTATTCATATTGGCGGGCATACGACACATATTCAGGAAGAATTTAGACACATTAAACGGAAATTGCTCAATAATGCGTTTGGCCCTGCATCGAAAACACTGAACAATAGCAATTTGATCATGGTGAGCAGTGCCAACCCAAATGAAGGCAAAACTTTTGTCTCGATTAATCTCGCCCTAAGTATCGCCTTAGAGCAAGATAAAACGGTACTACTTATTGATGCTGACGTGTTAAGGCCGAGTTTGCATCGAGAATTAGAGTTTGACAACGACAGAGGTATTCTCGATTTCTTGCGCTCTGATGTCTCAAATTTATCTGACATTATCTACAGCACGAATATCCCGAATTTAAAGTTAATACCTGCAGGTGGTGCCCATAATTTAACCAATGAATTATTAGCAAGCGATCGCATGGCTCGACTAGCTAAAGAATTAGCTGAACGCTACCCTGACCGTATCGTAATTTTTGATTGTCCACCATTATTAGGTGTGACAGAAACACCTGTACTTGCTAACTTAATGGGACAAGCGGTCATTGTGGTCGAAGAATCAAAAACCAAAATAGAGCACATCAAGAAAGCAACTAGTCAGCTGAATGAAGATTTAGCCATCGGCTTTGTGATGAATAAAACGATTAAAACCAGTAAGGATGTGTATGGCTATTATGGCTATGGCTACAGCTCCTAGAATTAAAGCTTTTGGACTCATTTCCTTAATCGCGTCAACAAGTGTGTTTGCCGCTGATATAGAGTTTATTCCTTCTATTAAGTTAGCTGAAACCTATACTGATAATGTATTGGCCGAGTCTAACAATAAGAGCGATAGCTTTGTTACTGATACTGGTGCGGCCCTGCAGACTAAAATAACATCCAGAGCTTTTCAGTTTGATTTAGACGGCACATGGTCCCGTCTATTTTATACCCATGACCATGATCTCGACAAAAATTATACAACCCTTAATGCTAATGGTTTATTCGCTCCTTGGACCAGCGGGCCCAGGTTGACATTTAGCGCAGGCATTGACAATGTGGCGCGTAATACGGCAGACAACCAGTATGCCGACCTGATTAATGGTGACACAGTCGAGACACAAAACTATTCTGTAGGCTTGGTTCAATCAGTTACTAATTCAGACTTTGTCCTTAATGCGTCGATTAACACATATGTAAGCAAGTCAGATGATAATATTGGCGAGAGTGATGGTTATCGCAGCTCACTAAGGTTTTCAAACGGCTCTGGGGTAAAAAAGTATTTTTGGGAAGTTTCTGGCGCCTATAATGACCGGGATAATGATGGCAACACGGGTAGAGACTATAATTTTGAAGCAAAAGTAGGCTTTAATACCCCGATTAAGCTAAGTCCTTTCTATCGTTATTACGACGAAGATTTTTCTGGCAGCATATCAACTGGTAGTAATAATACAGCAACCAGCTCTTCAGGTGCGGGTATCCGTTGGCAAATTGCTAAACACTTTAATTTAGACGTATCTTATAACTTTGTTGCCGACGACGAACTAACTGATGACTATGTCGAAGCTGCCATCAATTGGCAACTCAGTGAACGTACTTCTATTATTGCCGGCTATAATCAACGATTTTTCGGCGACTCGTATAACTTAAATATTAGACATCGCAATCGTAGATTAACCAATACCATTACCTATACTGAGCAATTAGAAGCGTTTGAGCGCGATAATTTCGAAACTTATGTTAGCGGCAATATCTGGTGTCCAATCGGTCAACCTTTTGATCAGGACAATTGTTTAGACTCTAATGCTGGGATTGATAATCCTGACGAGTTTATTGAGTTAGATTTATTAAGCTTACGTCCTGTTGAAGATAACCAATTTAACCTAAATAAATCATATGCGTGGAATTCAGAGCTAAAACTATCTAGAACCACTTTTACGTTAAACGTTTCTGGTAACGAAAGAGAGAACTTAAACCAAGGTAATATTGACAAATATTTCAATACTAGCCTCTCAGCAAAACGACGCGTATCCGCTCAAAGTGACGTTACCCTGACCTGGCGTTTTAATAAGAACGAGTATAATAGCAACAATGTTGACGATGCTTTAACCCAAACCGATTATTATCGAATAGTCAGTGCGGCCTATAATAGAAAAATAAGCAACACCATTTCTACCGATGTGATGATTGAATATCGTGATAGAAGCTCTGATCGTGTCAATAGAGATTATGAAGAAACGCGCGTAGCACTCAATTTCAAAAAAGATTTTTAACATGTATGAAAAATATTACGGCTTTTCTGAAAGGCCCTTTCAATTAAGCCCTGATCCTCGCTTTTTCTTTGCTACAAGTCACCACCAACGAGCGCTGTCATATCTGCAATACGGCCTGGACCAAGGTGAAGGCTTTATCGTGATTACTGGCCCTATCGGTACAGGTAAAACTACGATAGCAAGAAACCTGCTCAACAACATTACCGACTCAGGCATTGTAGCGGCACAGCTAGTGACCACAAAGTTATCGCCAGAAGAACTGTTGGAGCTCATTGCTGCAGAGTTCAAAATCCCGCTCGAAGGTAACAATAAAGCCGAAATATTAAGCGCTATAGAAAACTTTCTAATTGGTTTAAATAAGCAAGGTAAACGCGCGCTACTGCTCGTTGATGAAGCACAAAATTTACCTGCAGAAACCGTTGAAGAGCTGCGAATGCTGTCTAATTTTCAATTAGATAATAAACCACTCATCCAGAGTTTTTTACTCGGTCAGGAAGAGTTAAAAGGTATTATTCAAGCACCCAATATGGAGCAATTTCGTCAACGAATAATTGCCTCTGCTCACCTGCAACCACTAACGACTGAAGAAGTTAAAAACTACATTAATCATCGACTTAACCAAGCAGGTTACGACAAAGAAGGGCTTTTCTCGGACAATGCTTTTGACTTGATTCACCAAAAAACCTTAGGTGTACCAAGGAAAATTAATATTTTTGTCGATCGCTTGCTTCTATTTGGTTTCTTAGAAGAACTAGCTGTCATTGATACTGACGCGATTAATGCGGTTGCAGAAGAAATGGGTATAGAACTTACTGGCTCTTTGAACACTCAACAGGAATCGATGCCACAGACGACACAAGTGGTTGTTAATTCAACTGAGAATGTCGAAAATATCAAAGACGTACTTAGAGAAGTTGAAGAAATACTTGAAACGAGTATCAAAGAAAAAATCAAAATGGCTCGTTATGTCGACAAATTACTGAAGCAAAAAAACAAGCAATTCGCAGAAGCGAATGTTTTAAATAAGTATGACAAAGAATAGCTCATAAAACATTAAGGCCTGTTGTACTTTGAGATAGCATTATAACCACATGTTCAACACGCTAGATTTACATTATCGGTTAATACAAAATAAAACTATGTGCTAAAATAGCTGTTCTACCAAGGGTTGTTGATCTTTCGAGGTTACTTTTACAACCACATGATTGGTATTTAAAACGAATTTACTCATTGTTACCTACATAGATGTTGGTACTTAGGTTATGCAGGAGCATATAATCGGTGAGCGCTTTTATAATAGAATAACTATAGTACAAGGCTCGCGCCGCGATTAAATCCGTTTTAAATTGACTAAGCTCTAATTCTGAAAGCTCAACAACCCCTAATAAATTTAAGCGAAATAAGATGTTAGCAATACGTTCCTTTTTTTATTTTATACTCTCACTGCCAATAAAGTTGTTAGTTCGATGTCAAATCGTTTCCGATGACTCTATCAACACTGGCATGGTCACCGAAAAGCAGCCGGTTTTTTATATCGTTCGCCATCAATCGGCCAGCGATTTATTAACGCTTAAACAGGCGTGCAAAAAACTCAATCTCCCTGATCCGTCCGGCAGCGTAATGATTAATGGAAAAGAGTTTGCTCGAACTTTTTGTCTTGAACGGCCGACTCCTATTTTCCGATGGCGCAAAGCTAGCAAGACTAATGCCTTATGCCAAGGTGTCGAGCTATTAAAGCAACATGCAATCGATTCCGATCTAGACGCTCAATTGATTCCAGTCAATTTAGTATGGGGGCGAAAAGCGAATGTCGAGAAAAACAATGCGAGCGTTGGTACCTTGCTTGCTGACCAAGAATCTCCTTCAGCCATCCGTAAATTTTTTATCGTGCTCTTTTTAGGTAGGAGCTCTTTGGCTCGTTTTAGTCAAGCATTGTCACTGAGATACATGACCGACCATCACGGTGCAGATATATCTACAGCACACAAATTATTACGTGTTGCTCGTTTCCATTTTTATCGTCAAACCATTGCTGCGACAGGCCCTCGCCTGATGCACAGGCAGCAAATGTTTAACGCGTTACTAGCCAATCCTGCGATAAAAAAATTGATTGCTGACGAATCTAAAAATAAAAATGTGAGTAAAGAGTCGGTTAAGAAGCAAGCATTAAAAATCATGGATGAAATCGCCGGAGATTACCGCGAATCCATGGTCCACTACGGTGAACGAATTCTTAATAAGCTGTGGAAGCGCCTTTATAAAGCGATAGAAGTTAAGAATGCCCAAAGATTAAGAGATCTAGCACAAGAAGGTCACGAAATTATCTATGTTCCCTGCCACCGTAGTCACATGGATTACCTGCTATTAACTTACATTATTTATCACGAAGGGCTGGTTACACCAAGGATTGCGGCAGGTATTAACTTAAATTTCTGGCCAGCAGGCCCTATCTTTAGAAAGGCTGGTGCATTCTTTATTCGTCGAAGTTTCAGAGGTAATAAACTTTACTCCACTATTTTCCGAGAATACTTGGGGCTACTTTTCGAACGTGGCTATTCAGTGAAATATTACACTGAAGGTGGCAGAAGCCGTACCGGCCGTTTATTGCAACCTAAAACAGGTATGCTGGCCATGACGATTCAAAGCCTGTTGCGTGGCATTGATCGTCCTTTAACGCTAGTTCCCGTTTATATTGGCTATGAACATGTCATGGAAGTTAGCACTTACCACAAGGAATTAAGTGGCTCGAAAAAGAAAAATGAGTCGATTTTAGGCGTTATTAAGGCCATTAAAAACCTAAGAAACTACGGGAAAGGTTTTGTCAGCTTTGGCAAGCCCATTAGTATCAACAGTTTCTTAAATAAACAAGTGCCAGAATGGAAAGAGTCAATCAACCCTATTGAACCACAAAAACCTAGTTGGCTCACGCCAAGCATCAATGTACTTTCTAATCAAATAATGATTAATATTAACCGATGTGCCGCGCTTAATGGTGTTTCCCTGGTCGCCTTAATTCTACTGGCCTCTGAGAATAAAGCACTTGCTGAAGCGGAGCTCGTCGAGCAACTAGAGTTTTTTATAAAAATCCAGCAGCTTTCACCATACAGTGATGAATTAACAATCCCTGAAGAAAGCGCAGTTGAACTTGTCGAACACGTTAAGCAATTGAACAAAGTTACAGTCGAAGAAGACAACTTTGGTAAGCTCATCTCATTGAGTGAGTCCGCTGCTCTTGAAATGAGCTATTACCGCAATAACATTATTCATACTTATATATTGCCTTCTTTGGTTTGTAGGATTATTGAACGCAACTCAAAAATCGGCCATCAAGACCTGATTACTAAGGCGAAAGATTTAGCACTATTAATTAAATCTGAATTATTTATTTGGCATGAGCAAGAAGACTTCGAAAATGCTATTGAACAAATATTAAGTAGTTTAGCAAGCTTGTCTTTTATCAAACAATCAAAGGCAGGGTTTTGGTCTGCCAGCGAAGAAACCGAAGTTAGAGCAAAGCTTAGGTTAATGGCTGATATCGTGGATGAAACCTTGCAACGTTTAGCGATTATTACGACGTTAGTGAGCAGAGAAGCGCCGGTCAGTAAAAGTGCTCTTGAGGTACAAGCTCTTGCCGTCGCGAAACGATTATCTAAACTCAATAATATTCATGCTCCGGAATTTATTGACAAGAAAGCATTGTCGGCTCTGATCAATGTACTGAAAGAACAAAGCTATATCAGTAACAATACTGAGGGCTATTTGGTTGACGGTGCGAGCTTATCGATACTAAAAAATGATATATCTGATTTAGTCGATATTGAAGTTCTGCAAACTATCGCTCGATAGTTTAACGCGCAATAAAAAAGGAGCTAACGCTCCTTTTTTATTTTCTGTTCCGCAATGAATACGCTAAAAATATTCGATAAAAATACCTAGAAATACAACCAGTCCAAAGACATGATTATTTAAAAATGCTTTAAAACAAGCATCTCGGTCACGATTAATAATCAGCATTTGTTGATAACAAAAGATACCCGCACCAATCACTAAGGACAATTGATAAGGCCAGCCAAAGGCCATCATTTCTCCTACGGTCAACAATAAACTCAGCGTTAATAACTGTAGAAAACCAATAATCTTTTTATCATATTGGCCAAATAATATAGCGGTTGATTTAACCCCAATCCTTTTATCGTCGTCACGGTCAACCATGGCATAAATAGTATCGTAAGCGATGGTCCAGACGAGATTAGCGAAAAATAAAAGCCAGGCTACGGTTGGAACTCTCCCTTCAATTTCAGAAAAAGCCATGATCATCCCCCAACTAAAAGCAGCTCCTAAAACCACCTGAGGTAAATGGGTAAAGCGTTTCATAAACGGGTAACTTGCTGCCAAAGCCAAGGCGACAATAGACAACTGCATAGTCAACCAACTTAACTGAGCAACCAGAAAAAAAGCAATCCCAATCAAAAAGCCAAATAACATTAGCGCTTGCTCGCTGGTCATTTGCCCGGATACCAGTGGCCTATTCTCGGTTCGCTTTACTTGCCCATCAACCTTCCTGTCAGCAAAATCATTGATCACACATCCCGCGCTTCGCATCACAAAGACACCCAAGCTGAAAATCACTAACAATCGAAAATCAGGAAAGCCATCAGCAGCTATCCAAAGCGCCCAAAAAGTCGGCCACAACAAAAGATAGGTGCCGATGGGTTTATCCATGCGAGTAATGTGTTTGATGGCCTGCCACTTCATCATTACTGCACTCATAACTTAGCCTCTGCTGAACTGTAAGCAAAAGCGTTAGGTAAAAAGACTTCCGCGACAACGAGGGGCTTACCCTCTAAATGAAATAAAGAGCGTCTTCCCCATAATTCATTAATAACCTTGGCACCCAAGCATTGCGCTAGCTTGGCCACAGTACTATTTTCATCAAAGGTTCCGACTTCTATTGCTGTTCTTGTCAGGTTTGGACGACTAAATATAAACTGACCCAAAGGTTTCTCTCCTAAGTTTGCTAGCGCCTGTTCTTCGCCCGTCAAGCTAGATAAAGGCAATAAGCTTCTTGCGAATACTTGTGGGCTATCGTCGCAATACAGTATGACTTCGCGAATCAGCACTTGAGAGTCTTTCTGAATGATTTCACAAGCGTCTTGCTCACTACAAGCTTCTACTCTTTGTCCTAACACCTTAACTTGAAAGGTATGACAATGTGCCTGTAAACGAGCCGTGAGAGAGCCAGGGTCCAACAACCAATGTGCGACGTTGCTCTTAATCGAAACCGATGAAGGCTTGCACCATTGGGTATGAAGCTGTACCGGAAATAGGGAAGTTAAAACGGTCATAAAACTTTAAATTGACGAAAACTGAGCCAATAATAACAGGCAAACACCTTGCTAGCCTAGCCCCATTTTATACCAAGCCCATTAAATAATTGATCATCTAGATAGAATCAAAAGGAGAATATACAAGGCATTGATTGAGAGAACGGTGCCCCTCATTAACTGCTCCTGCGTTTGCCTAATGTTTAACATCCGTTTAGAAACCTTGTCAAAATTAATGACACAGTAGATAAACCTTTTGAATTCACTTTGGTGAAAATAATCAATAATCTGCTACCTTTTTATCAAGAGTCAGATACAATAAATAGCATATATCTTGAGTTTCAATAAATCAGCGAGTCTCTGTTTGAATGAAAATATTATTTATTTTGTTAGCGCTTACTTTCAGCTCGTTTAGTCTTAAAGCTGCAGATTATGTTTATTATGGGTTTGAGCCTGACATTATTACTAATTACGTCGCGGTAAAGAAAAAACTAGGTTACGTTCGATTAACTGTAGAGTTGATGATTGAAGGGAGTGGAAACCTAGAAGCGGTTGAGCACCATTCACCATTACTTCGTGATGCCATCATTAATATAATTGGCCAACAGCCAGAAGAGAAGATCAAATCGATTAATGGTCGTCATGAAATTCAAAAGATGTGCGAAGATGAGATAAAAGCACTGTTAACTAAAGAAACGGGGCAACCCTTAATTAAGAAATTAATGTTTACACAGTGGCTTGACAACTAAACGCGCATAACCAAGAAGCCTTTTGTATTAAAAGGCTTTTTTTTGTTTCAAACTTAGCCAATAAGCTGACAAACAACCTGCAATCAAACCCAATAGATGAGCTGTATTAGCCATGTTAATTGGCAAGACATTGACAAATCCAAGCAATAACCAAACAAGCATAAAACCAATGATTGGTCGCGGTAATGATAAACCTTTCTCAGGCACTAGCCATCCCATCCACCAGACAAAGCCAACCAAAGCATAAACAACACCAGACAAGCCACCGAAGTTATCTCCAGACACTAAAAACTGCCCTAAATTAGATGCTATAGCCGAGATTAAAAAGACATTGACCAATACCATCTTTCCACAAACTTTTTCGATAGCACCGCCTAATTGCCACCACCACATAGTATTAAATACAATATGGAGCCATGAAAAGTGAAAAAATGCAGGTCCAATCAAGCGTTGAGGTTGCGAAAATAATTGCTCAACATCTAACACAGAATAGAACTTTATCGCATTGAATAATTGCCTCGCAAAACCCATTTGACTCGCCAAGAAGATGAGCCAACACAGCACAAATATGGTCAGGGTAACGATACCTGCATGGGCGAAAAATTTGGCGAAGATACCGTCAGAAGAAGTTGAAAAAGACTGTTTCTCGGTGTCACTGTGCTCCCACGCAGTTTGCTGATATTTAGGGTGGTAAGGCTGTTTAGCAAACTCATTAAAAGCCGCTTGCGCTTGTGCAGCTTTATCGCTTTGGCAAAAAATAACATAAGCACTATCTTCGGATTCAACGCTCGCTGAGATATTGATACTTTTCAAGTAGGCAACAAAAAGCTGTGCAATTTTTTTTTGATCTATCTTAACCAGTGGCAACAACTCAACAGCTGACATTAACGTTCCACTATTTCTGGGTATAGCGCCTGCCACTGAACAAAACCACCGTCGAGCGAGTAAACATCACTAAAATCTTGGCTGATCAAATAATCAGCTGCCGGTTGGCTAGAAATGCCGTGATAACAACACACTACGGTTGGTGCATCGAAATCAGCATCTCGTAAGAAATCCCCGATATTCTCATTAGTTACATGCACTGCGCCGGGTATATGACCGCTGGCAAAAGCATTGGCATCACGAATATCGATGATTACGTAATGGTTTTCTGGCAATTTTTTTTCAATGTCATTAACTTGAATATGCTTAAATTTTGCTGAACTTGTCATTTACTGCTACTTAATGCCTTATTAATCACTGGTAAGCACCAGTATGATACAAAAAGATGCTAACAAGTAGCACCTTTCATTATAATTATTGAACGGACTTAAGGGTATATTAAGTCCAGTCTAAAATGACCTTGCCTGATTGACCAGATCGCATAATATCGAATCCTTGTTGAAAGTCATCAACATTGAACTGATGGGTAATAATTGGTGTCAGATCCAAGCCTGATTGGATCAAACTTGCCATCTTATACCAAGTTTCAAACATTTCACGGCCATAAATACCTTTAATGGTTAGTCCTTTGAAAATCACTTGGCTCCAATCTATCGCCATATCTTGACCTGGAATACCTAACATCGCAATTTTGCCACCGTTGTTCATATTGGCTAACATATCGGTAAATGCCATCGGCACCCCTGACATTTCTAGACCAACATCAAACCCTTCGGTCATACCGAGTTCTTTCATTACGTCAGATAACTTTTCTTTACTGACATCTACCGCGCGAGTCGCACCCATTTTCAGTGCTAAATCTAGTCGATATTCGTTGATATCGGTAACTACAACATGCCGAGCACCTACGTGTTTTGCAACCGCTGCAGCCATAATACCAATAGGCCCTGCACCCGTGATAAGTACATCCTCTCCGACTAAATCAAAAGACAATGCAGTATGAACAGCATTACCGAACGGGTCAAAAACAGCAGCAAGTTCATCAGAAATTTCATCTGGTAACTTAAAGGCATTAAATGCAGGAATGACCAAATACTCGGCAAAACTGCCGGTTCTATCTACGCCAACACCAACAGTATTGCGACATAAATGAGTACGACCACCACGACAGTTACGGCAATGTCCGCAAGTAATGTGACCTTCACCAGACACTCGGTCACCCAGCGAGAAACCTTTTACTTCTTGACCAATGCCAACCACTTCACCTGCGTATTCATGGCCAACAACCATAGGAACAGGGATGGTTTTCTGCGACCATTCATCCCAGTTGTAAATATGTATATCAGTACCACAAATGGCTGTTTTTTTAATTTTGATTAACAAGTCATTATGGCCTAACTCAGGCATTGGTGAGTCGGTCATCCAAATGCCTTCTTTGGCATGTAATTTGGCTAAAGATTTCATCATGGTCTCCTAAATAACACCCATTTCTTTACCAATTTTGGTAAATGCTGCTATCGCTTTATCTAATTGGGCTTTGGTATGAGCCGCTGAAATTTGAGTTCTAATACGTGCTTTCCCTTTAGGAACAACAGGGAATGAGAAACCAATCACATAGATACCTTGTGCTAGCAATTGATTTGCCATGTCACTAGCTAACTTAGCATCGCCTAGCATCACAGGAACAATTGCATGGTCAGCGCCACCACAAGTAAAACCAGCAGACTCCATTTGCGTTCTAAAGTATTGAGCATTATCTTTTAATGTTTTTCTTAGTACATCGCCATTGGCTAATAACTCAAGCACTTTTATCGAAGCATTAACAATCGCAGGTGCTAAGGAATTAGAGAATAAGTAAGGACGAGAACGCTGCCTCAGCCACTCGACAATTTCTTTCTTACCTGATGTATAACCACCTGACGCGCCGCCCATAGCTTTACCTAAAGTGCCGGTAATAATATCAACACGACCCATTACTTCACAGTATTCATGGCTGCCTCTACCTTGCTCACCGACAAAGCCGACCGCATGCGAATCATCAACCATAACCAAAGCATTATATTTGTCAGCTAAATCACATACCGATTTAAGATCAGCAATGACTCCGTCCATTGAGAATACGCCATCCGTAGCAATCAGTTTGAATCGTGCGCCCGCTTCATCGGCCTCTTTTAAGCGAGCTTCAAGTTCTACCATATCGTTGTTGGCATAGCGGAAGCGCTTTGCTTTACAAAGACGCACACCATCAATAATTGAGGCATGATTCAAGGCATCAGAAATTATCGCGTCTTCAGGACCAAGTATGGTTTCAAATAAACCCGCATTAGCATCAAAGCATGAAGAGTATAAAATAGTATCTTCCATACCTAAAAATTCACTAAGCTTTTGTTCCAATGTTTTGTGAATATCTTGCGTACCGCAGATAAACCGTACTGACGCCATACCAAAGCCATGCTCATCTAAACCCGCTTTTGCTGCTGCAATAAGGTCTGGATGGTTTGCTAAACCTAAATAATTGTTAGCACAGAAGTTAATCACCTCTTCACCCGTACTAACCGCTATTTCAGCTTGTTGAGCGGTCGTAATAATACGCTCCGCTTTATACAGACCTTCTTCCTTTACTTGATTAATTTGATTTTGTAAATGAGCATAAAAAGTCGATGACATATAGGCCTCAGTAATTCATATGTTGTAATTAAATAATTGATATTAGCAGGCGCTAACAAAATTGGGCGCTATTTTACGTGATAAATGCTTTTGGTACAGTTAATAGGTGTATATTTTCCACCTTTGATCTGTAAACTTTTAACCGCACTTTCAGTAATATCGCTTATTTAAATCTAACTCAAAAGATTACTGAGAAGAATTTCGAGCAATCCATTGAGCAATATCTGCAAATAAATCACTATTTTTGGCGAGGAAATCAGCATTGTATAATGCGCCTTTAGCCAATTGGACTTTAGTGCGCCTATCGCCGTTCCAATTAAACAGCTCTCGAGTAGTTTGAAATGATTCCGTATGGTGTACTGAGCCAAAAAAATAAGTAGGAATATCGACTAAATTTTTATAGCGTTCTTTTGCCATAAAATCCATTTCAGGGGCAATATAAACCGCGGCTTTAACATGTACTTCTTCTGCTAATTGCACTGCAGTAAAAGCCGAACAGCCACTAGAGACTATAGAAATGGGCAATTTTTTTTGTACTTTTTCACGCAAAAAATTATAAGCAAGCAATGCATCGTCACCCCAATAAGCGCTTAATAACGCGAAATGTTGTTGATAAGTAACAATATCTTTAGACTTTCTTTTAATTGCCTCATGTGAATAATTCTCAGAAATACTACCGCCAAAGCCCCTCATATCAAGCACAAGCGCATCAATATTATTTCGCTGTAAATTCTCAGCGAGACTTAAAAATTTCTCAACCTGGTTATTACATTCATGGAGGATTAACGCACCACCCAAGCTTTCTTTGGCCTTATAAAAATGAGCGTTAAGGGTAAAATCAGGTTTAGCGGCTATTTTAACTTGCTGCTCAGAGAAAGCACCTGCAAAGCCGCTTTCTTCCGCGTATAAAGCAAAGCTAAAAATAATCAGCAAGAGGAATGTACTTAGGTGACCTTTACTACCCATAGCAATAAACGTTTAACTCCCTTTCAGTATATAAGGCGTGTTTATCTTTCATATTGATACCTGTTGATAGCGAAAATGCTCTAGCCACAGCATATCAAAGCTAAAATTTGAGTTATACCAAATCCAATAAATCCTTATTCTCTCAATTTCTTAACAGATAACTAAGGACGATAGAGTTCATAACTTATATAATCGATTTCATTATTCGATTTAGCCCAATGACTCAGCATGATTCTGTTTTTATATCGCCTTCTGCTCATCGCTGCAACTCCATTAGTTCTTATTATCTTGTTAATCCGATCATTTAATCATGCCGAATATCGATTTCGCCTGCCTGAAAGACTTGGATTTTCGCCAAAAAACATCAAGCCTGATAGCATCATTGTTCATGCCGCAAGTGTCGGCGAAGTCATCGCGATCAAAGCCTATGTTGAAATCCTAATTTCGCGAAATTTACACGTTACGGTAACTACGTTCACGCCTACCGGCTCGGCTCAAGTGATAAAGCAATTTGGGGATCGAGTTCAGCATTGCTATTTGCCACTGGATATTTGGCCTTGCACTACGTTGTTTTTAAGCCACTTAAGACCACAGGCCTTAGTGCTAATGGAAACTGAATTGTGGCCTAACCTAATTGCCCAGTGCCAATCGAAAAAAATTCCTCTGCTGCTTATTAATGGCCGACTGTCTGATAAATCAATGAAAAGTTATCAGAAAGTAAAAGCCTTAATTACACCGTCCATCCAAAGCTTTGATCAAATACTGTGTCAAAGTGAAAGTAACTATCATAACTTTTTAGCCTTAGGTGCTATTCCGGAACGTTGCCAAATTTCTGGTAATTTAAAATTTGATATCGCTGAAAATTTACAAATCAACCAAAAAGCTGAACAATTAGCAGCGCTGCTCCCAAAAAATAAGTTGCTATGGCTAATCGCTAGCACGCACGATGGGGACGAAGCGATCGCGCTATCTGCTTATGCAAAGCTCAGTATTAAACATCCAGAGCTGTTACTAATTATTGTACCTAGGCACCCAGAACGATTTAACACTGCGGTCAATCTAGCTAAACAGGCGGGTTTGAGCACCCAACAGCGCAGTACCAATCAATCCGTAACAGCTAAAACACAAGTATGGGTTATAGACTCTTTAGGTGAGCTTATGTCAGCCTATAAGCTTGCTGACTATGTCACCATCGGTGGCAGTTTCTCAGCTATTGGCGGTCATAATCCACTTGAACCTGCGCTATTTAAAAAACCCATTATAACGGGTGACAACATGAGTAACTTTAAAGAGATTGAGCAACAGTTGCTGCAAGCTAAAGGGATTATAAAGCTCAAGCCAGGTGACATGGCCGAAGGCCTAGTAAAGGAACTATCACAATTAATTGAGTTACCACAAACAGGTGATGAACTTGGTCGTCATGCTTTTTCAGTAGTACAAGCCAATCAAGGGGCTAGTGTTAAAAGCGCTGATGTACTGACATCATTACTTCAAAAAGGCTCATGAGCCCCTATATTCTGGATAATTATCTTCAATAAGCTGTCGTACTTTATCCAGAACCGCTGCGACTTTGATGTTGTCCATCAAGTCTTCGCCTTTAGCTCGAATACCCCAAGGTAGCTTAGACAGCGCCTTTTTTTTCTGCTTTTGAATCACATCTTGATAACAACTTACCACGTAATGCTGATAGAGAAATGGACCCGTTCGGTGCGGATTGCTATGCGCGTATAGACCCACAACCGGCGTTCCAACGGTTACTGCCATGTGCGCAGGGCCGGTATCAGGGGCAATAACTAAATGAGATATTTTTAAAACGGCCAGCAACTGTTTCAGTGATGTTGTTCCAACCATATTTTTTAATGGCTTAGAACAGGCTTGCTCTATCTCTGCGGCAAGCTCAGTTTCCAATGACGTTGGCCCACCACAAATAGCAACAATGAAGCCCTTTTCGATGAGTGACTCTGCCACCAATGCATAACCTTGCGGGTGCCAATTGCGTTCCGCTTTACTGGCTGCAGGGCATATAACCGCAATAGGTTTATCGTCGGTAAACTGTTCCGCAGCCCATAAGGTATCATCATCTGACAGAGGCATTTTCCAAACAGGCATGCTGATCTGGCATCCTAATGCTTGGGCGAAACCCATAAAGCCATCTAAGACATGGGGGGATTCCTGTGGCGCAATTCGCTCATTAGTGAACAGCCATTGGCCTTCTTTCGCGCGAAATTTATCAAAGCCAATTTTTCGTGTTGCGCGTATCATTAAACTTGCGATGCTAGCCCTTAATGCGACCTGCATATGCAGTAATACATCAAAATGTTCACCTTTAAGCTGTGCTTTAAGATCAAGCAAACCTCGCCAACCGGCTTTTTTATCAAAGACAACCAAATTGACGCCTGGCAAACCTTTAAGCAGCATAGCTTCTATTTTGCCAACGACCCATGTTATCTCAGCATTTGGGTAGGTTCTTTGCACCAGTTGAACCATAGCAACGGCATGACAAACGTCACCGATAGCAGAAAGGCGTAAAATACAGATTTTTTTTGGTTCAGCTAATTGACCCAGCATATAGGAATCACCACAATAGGCATGCGAGAAAAGAATAGAGCCTATTATCTTGAACCTGACACAGAATGTAAATTGCCAACACTTAGAAGTTGAAAAGAATCATTACTTTTTTAACCCTGAGCTAGCAAAAGATTTTCAACCAAATTTTCTAAATAGCGAGTATTGGCAATCACAAAATGCCATTGTTGGCACTGCCCAAGGTCGAGGCACCACTTGGTTTATTAGCTACAACAAACAAAACTGGGTGTTAAAGCATTATTTCCGTGGTGGGATAATTGGACGGTTCTTGAACGACAGTTATTTTTATACTGGCTTAAAATATACCCGTTCAGTGGCAGAGTTTAATTTATTAACCCAGCTAAATGCGCTTGATTTGCCCGCACCTAAGCCAATTGCCTGCTCTGTATATCGGAATGGTTTAGGCTACCAAGCTGATCTGTTGACCACTAGAGTTGAAAATGCCCAAGATCTTGTCGGGATATTGTCTGAAGCACCCTTAGACAAAGCTATGTATAAAAATATTGGTGCGACGATTAAACGCTTCCATCAAGAGGGCATTTATCACCACGACCTGAATATTCATAATATTTTGATTGATGATCAGGAAAAGGTTTGGTTAATCGATTTTGACCGGGCTAAACAATTAACACCCAAAATGAGTTGGCAAAATGCCAATATTGAACGTCTGAAAAGGTCCTTTCATAAGGAAAAAGGACGTTTACCCTCGTTTCATTGGCAAGAGCAGCAATTTAGCGATCTGTTACTAGGCTACAACCTCGCCAGATAAAGCTTCTTTGTGACGATCTAAATACATTTCTCTGGCACGCATAAACTCAGGCAGAGCAGCTTCTGTTGTATATGGGCGGATGATCATTAAGATTTTTAATACGCCTTCATAAAATACTGAAGCATCGATCTCAGAATCTAAATTTTGTGTTTGATGGAAGCTTAACCAAAACGTATTGACGATACGCAAGATACTAATCAGATCAGGTAGTTCGTCGTCAGAAAATTCGATCATATTCGCATCACGTAATGCTAACAACAGATCACCTACTCGTTCGCTGATAAAATGTTGAACTTCAACGTATTTTTCTCTTAACAGCGGATTTTTAGCAAGCAATACCGGTAAGTTGGCATAAAAGAATCGGAATTTCGACATGGCTTGAAAAACCGCATCCATATATAAAATGATCGCATCTAGCGGTTTAACGTCAGGAGACACTACAGGGAATGTCTCTAACAATAAGTTTCGTGCATATTCTTCGTAAATCGACAGAATAATGTCTTCTTTATTTCTGAAATGATAATAAAGATTGCCAGGGCTAATACCTAAATGGGCAGCAATATGATTGGTAGTAACGTTTCGCTCTCCTTGCTCATTGAATAAATCAATACTGGCTTGAATTATTTTGTCCCGTGTTTTCATATTAACTGCTCTTTTTTCACTTCATTATTCGAACTATCATACTACCATCATCTCACTTATTTAAAGACTTTTGAGTAAATACTTTAAGTTGAATGCATTATCACATTACTTATTTTTATATCATTTATGAATAAAGAATTGAATATTAAGTAAAACGACCATCTTGACAGCTGTTAGATTTACGGGCAAGTTAGACTATAAAAGGAGTTAATATGATTAATCAATGGCACGCGTTAATAGAGAAAAAAGATCCAAGTAAGCTAAACGAATTACTGGCTGATGATGCCGTATTGTTTTCACCCGTAATACACACGCCGGTTAAAGGTAAGCACATGGTGCAGTTGTATTTGAACGCCGCATTTCATACTTTTCTAAATGAAACCTTTACCTATCAACCAACAATCACCACAGGAAATAAAGCCGTTTTAGAATTTGACGTTGAAATTAACGGAATTTCAGTAAATGGAATAGATATGATCACTTGGAATGACGATGGAAAAATTACTGAATTTAAAGTGATGATCCGTCCATTAAAAGCGATCAATCTAATCAATGATAATATGACCACAATGCTCGAAAAACTAAAAGCAAAAATGATCTAATACCCAATCGGTATAATGAGCGATAGACGCATTTTGTAATGTCGCGCAGACCCCGATACAATAGTGATCAACTTACACTTATCAATGTTGTATTGGACTCATATGACAGTAAAAGCAATTTATCCAGGCACTTTCGATCCTGTGACCAATGGTCATACGGACTTAATTGAACGAGGAAGTAAACTTTTCGATCACGTCGTCGTCGGTGTGGCATCAAGCCCAAGTAAGGCGCCTTGGTTTGACTTAGAAGCTCGTGTCGCCATGATCGAAGGCGCGATATCACATTTAACCAATGTCACGGTAGTCGGCTTTAGTGGATTGTTAGTAGATTTTGCCAAACAGCAAGATGCTAGTGTGCTTATTCGCGGTTTACGCGCAGTATCTGATTTTGACTATGAATTTCAGCTCGCCAATATGAATCGTCGTTTGGCACCTGATTTAGAAAGCGTATTCTTAACCCCTGCAGAGGAAAACTCTTTTATCTCTTCAACCTTGGTAAAAGAAGTAGCATTACACAAAGGTGATGTAACAGAATTTGTTCACCCTTCAGTAAAATTGGCACTAAATAAAGCGATTGCTGCAAAGTAATCCTTCGGGCGTGAAACACGCCCTATTATTTATCAAGTAGACTGGCATTGTGGGCAAAACACTGAGCTACGATTTGACTGTCTCACTTCTTCTAATATTGTCTCACATTGCAAGCATTTCTTACCCGCTCTACCGTAGACATTAAGCGATTGCGCAAAGTACCCAGGTTTACCATCCGCTTGGGTAAAGTCTTTTAGCGTTGTGCCACCCTGTAAAATTGCCTTAGCTAACACAGTTTTTATTTCTTCAGTAAGTAAATCGAGGCGTTTTTTAGTGATTTTTCCGGTTATCGCTGTTGGTCGAATACCGGCTTTAAATAGAGCTTCATTGGCGTAGATATTACCTACTCCAACAACGATATCATTATTCATAATAAAGGTTTTTATCGGAACTTTTCGCCCTTTGCCTTTTGCGAATAAATAACCAGAGTTGAAATCATCGCTCAATGGTTCAGGCCCGAGCTTACTAAGAATTCGGTCGGGATCTTGATTATCTTCCAACCATAAAACAGCACCAAAGCGACGCGGGTCATTCAAACGTAGGGCCTTGCCGTGCTCAAAAGCCAAATCAAAGTGATCGTGTTTGATTACAGGAGTAGAGGCTTCAATAACTCTGATAGTGCCAGACATACCAAGATGTAATAACAGAGTTCCAGTTGCAAATTCAATTAACAGATACTTTGAGCGACGGCTAACCGATAACACTTTCTGACCATTCAATTGGATAACCTGCTGAGGTATTGGCCACCGTAACTGCCAATGACGCACTACCACGTCGCTGACCTTTTTATCCAATATATGCGGAGTGATACCTAATCTGCACACTTCAACTTCGGGTAATTCAGGCATTTTAGTTACCTCCTGATAGGACTTCAGCAGGCAGTAATTGGCCAATTAACTGTGGAGGTAAGGCTAAATAACTTGCGGTTTGGTGATTAAAAACAATTAATTCAGCATCTAGCGGGTACAAACTATAGGAATGAATACTTTTTTCACCAGCCAACATCATACTGATCATAATTGCTTGATGCTCATTACGATTGAAATCAACCGAGAGCAGCTCCCCAGTGGCGCTGTGCCAAGCTCTCATCATTTGCTCTGCCGCCTGAGTGGTTAACGTCCCTTCTGGTATTGAACGCCAAGAGAGACCGTCTCGCTCAACACTCATTTGTTGATTGACCATCAACGTCAGAATAACTGCGCCTTCCTCTATCAAAGTTTTGGTTTGTTCGCCAACCTCTGGCTCACGATCTGAAAACAATTTTTGATTGGTCACATTAATCATTAATATGAATGCCATAATCGAAAAGATGATGACATTGTTCCAACCAGCTCGAGAAAGTTTCATTAGTGCCGTATTCGTGAAATGAATTATATCGCTATCATACTTAATTTTAGGCAATAAAAAACCCGGTAAGAACCGGGTTTTTAAAAATTCTAGAAGTAAAATTATTTAATTTTAGCTTCTTTATAAATCACGTGCTTACGTGCTTTAGGATCGAATTTTTTTATTTCCATTTTCTCTGGCATAGTCTTTTTATTCTTATCAGTAGTATAAAAATGACCTGTACCTGCCGAAGAAACTAAACGAATTTTATCACGCATGATGGTTCCTTAGATTTTTTCGCCACGGGCACGGATGTCAGTTAAAACAGCATCAATACCTTTTTTATCGATAATACGCATTCCTTTCGGAGTTAAACGTAATTTAACGAAACGATTTTCGCTCTCAACCCAAAAACGGTGAGATTGAAGGTTTGGTAAGAAACGACGACGTGTCGCGTTTCTTGCGTGAGAACGGTTGTTCCCTACGACTGGCTTCTTGCCTGTAACTTGGCAAACTTTA
>PJEL010000503.1_pt1 | contig 45784 bp, 84 predicted proteins | sample 1853271 | NCBI WGS metagenome assembly PJEL01 (sample SAMN08108733, study PRJNA415343) | Invertebrate metagenome, whole genome shotgun sequencing project. | host: Globobulimina | place: Sweden: Gullmar Fjord | collected 2015-08
TAACAGCAACAGGAGCAGGTTATTTTGAAGTAGCAGGTATAGATTATGAAGCTGGTGTTGATTCAGGTAGTTTTATTTCTAATAGTGTAACGATGACTGATACAGGAACAACCTTGTCTGATGGTGATCAGATAGTTATAAATACACTGAATAGTACCGATTATGATAATGGGGCTGTTGTCTATAATCAATTAACAAATACATTTCAAGTTAATAGGGCGTGGGTTGCTACTGAGACAGGAACATGGAGTCAAGCTGGACTAAATCAATCCGATCCTCGTGTTATAGCCCATGATAATCCTGATTATACTGATAGCAAGTATTTAGCCTTTGGTCATATTGAAGAAAATCCAATTGCGAATACCACTGTTATTGCTTCGGCAGATACTTATCAAGCAGCAAATTTAACTGGAACCACAGGATTTGTAACTGTGTTTGCAACTAATGGAGCAGGTGGAACAACTTGTACAAGTGCAACTCACGGACTTGTTGAAAATCAGAATGTTGTTTTAACCGGTGGAGATGAATATTATAAGGGGACTTATACTGTATTTAATGTACTAACTAATACATTTGATATTGCAATAACGTTTCAATCTACAGTTTTAACAAGTACTTGGATATCTGGAGTTATTAGTGATAGTGAACGATTTAAGGTTATCGATCCAACTGTCTGTAAGTTTGAATATATTGGGAATGAACCGTTTGAAGGATCTATAAAAACAACATGGTCAGTTAATAAAACAGCAACAAGTGAAGATTATATATTCAGTTCTGGTAAGAATGGAGTTTCACCGGAACAAGGAGCGCCATTTCAAAAACGAACAGTTACTACATCAACCAGTGTACATCCTGTAACTATTCCTGTTAATTTGATTGCTGGCGATACTATACAGCCTATATTGGCAGGTGTTGGAACTACTAGTAACATTACTGTTGAAAACTTGCAGATGGAAGTAAGTTAATAAATATACTTAGCACATACATTGAGATGTGCTAAGATAAAAACGGAGGAATCGAATGATTATTAAATGTGACGCGGAAGGGAAGAAAGTTATTGAGCAGATGATAGACATTAGCTTAAAAGCTGGTGGGATTCAAAATCTAAACGGTTCAGTAGGGATATTGAATCAAATAGAAATTATTGAACCTGTAGAAGAAAAAAAAGAGGATTGATTTAATGGGTAGCTGTAACAGGCTACCCACTTAAGGGGCGATATGAGTATCAAGTTTATATTAAGTAAAAGATATGTAACAATAGGGGTATACCGTGAGGTAGCATATGTAAACTCATGGGGTGAAACTGTCAAGCAGGGGAACTGGCAATTATCACACAATATCCAAGGATTTCTACAGCCTCGTAGTGGTTCATATACACAATCTAATCAAAGCAATAGCCCCTTATCCTCTCATCTGCTATACTGTGACATAGGGATAGATGTAGAGCCTAAAGACAGAATCAAAGTGGATGGATTTGCATACAGGTTGGACTTTATCCAGAAGGATAGGGGAATTGGTGGCTTTTCTGACCACCAAGAGATCCCATCGGAGTATTTAAATGACATTACTTTGCCCTAGGTGTGGAAAAGGGGAGCTAACCGATGTTACGTGCTTGAGAGATGTCCAGAAGAACTATATATGTAGTACGTGTTATGAGTATATAAGGGGGGAAGATGTTATCAATGAGAGTGACCACAAGGCTGATACACGACCCCAAAGAGGGGATAGAGAAAGGCACGGAACTAGGCTTAGAAACTTTCTTGACCGCTTTAGAAGCTCAGGTTGTGGCATTAACACCAGTAAAGAAAGGGATGCTAAAAGGGAAAAACACAAAAGAAAGAAGAGGGCTAAGAGGCCGGATATTCAATAACACCATATATGCGATATATCAGGAAGAGGGTAGCAAAGCAGCAAACCAAGGCAAAGGGTTTTTTAAACCTTCTGTAGCATTATTGATAAATAAGATTACTACTATATTCGGTAGGTCTATTAGATCAGAATTGAGGCGGAGTTAATGGCAACAGTAAATCAAATAGTATCATCATTTTTAAAAGTAGACTCTGATATGATAGCAGCCTTTAATGGGATATTTTACCTATTAAATGACAACGAAGTTTTACAGCCATACGCAACCGTTTATATGATAGATGACCCTCAAGATAAATCATTCTTTTGCCCAACGAATCAGGGACAGGCAAGATTTGCATGCGATGTATTTACAGATACATATTTTGACGGCATAGACAAAAGACAGATATATATGGACGTTATGAAGAAGTTAGAAGCAACCACAACAAGTGGATTAAATATATGGTCAGTAGACAATATTAACGCAGTTGATAGGTCAACTAGAGTAAATGGGCTGTTTATGTTCTCTTTTGAATCAATAGTTAAGTGGGAGAATTAGACATAAACAAATGTTTAGTGTATAATAAATAATAAATAGCCTCTTCTGGAGGTGTGGAGGATTAAATGCCAAGAACTAAACTAGTAGGTGATTATGGTAAATTGTCAAAAGGTGTTTTAGGCGCTGAAGTTATAGCAGCCGCAACTCTTACAGCCGATACATGGTATGTGCCAACAGGGATAGACGCATCAACAGCAATGCCTACAGGGGTAACTCTAAAGTATATATTTAAGGCAGACGGTACAGAGACTTTAAGTGGAGATGACAAAGCAAAGCCAATAACATTTACCGACCTTTGCGATATCCAGAGCTGGTCAATGGATTTCTCAAAAGATGAAATTGAAGTTACAACCCTATGCTCAACAGATAAAGAGTATTTAAGCGGTAGAAACGATATTTCAGGGACAGTAGAAGGTGTCTACACAATTGGGACTACCGATATAGATGGCGGATTCATAAATGCTTTTGTTGATATAGTTAGGCAGGCAGACGCAGGTGGTGCAATTACAATAGATGTAATAGATGACAGCCCTATATATCTACAACTTTACAAGCAGAAAGACGAATCAAGCGGAGAAACACAACAGTTTTATCTAATACCTTCAATTGTTACAACAACAACAGACGGTGTCTCATCAGGCGAACAGCAGTCTTTTGGTGGATCTTTTAAACCTACCCCAGATAGTGAAGTGAACAGACAGCTTGTATCTATAACATACGCATAAAAAGGATAGGATCGAACAATGAATATTTCTTTAAAAGAAGGGTTTACATTTACCCCAACATGGAACGGAAACGACAAAGAGAAAAAAGAAGACCAGATTAAGGTTAAGTTTAAGTTTTTATCAGGTTCTGATTTGTATGAATGCCTTGACGATGAAGGTAAATCAAACAAGAAAGCTGAGTGGTCTAAGATATGCACAGGTGTAGAAAACCTTGAGATCGATGGGACTAAAGCTAAGCCAGAAGATATCATAAATATTAACGGGTTAGCATCTTTATACAGCGAATGTTATTTAGCGTATACAAAGAGAACCGCTGTTAGTAAAAAAAAATAGTAATCGGCTTCTGGCTTGTCGCTAATGATGAACAGGGCAAGCTTAAAGGATTGCCAAAAGAGGCGATGGAGCAGACTATTTTCGTTGGACGCAAAGGGAATGAAAAGGGATTTATTAAAAGAACTGAGATCATGGATTACTTAGATAATGGGTTTTTAATGGCTTTTAATATCTGGAAAAAGTTCCATTTAGGGTTTGGGTTACCTATGGGTAAGAGTTGGGATGAATTGCCTAATTATATCATGGAAGTGATAGAGACATTTGAGCAAGAAAATAGACAATTGGCGGTGAATTAATGGCTTTAACAGTAGAAGAGATACAAATTGTTGTAGATGCCCAGGTTGATAACGCTATAAACGGCCTTGATAGAGTTGACCGTGAAAGCAATTCTATGACTAAATCACTAGGGAAGGCAGCCAAGTTTATAGCTGGGGTAGCCGTAACTGGTCTTATTGTTAAGTCTTTCATCAAGATAGGTGTTGAATCATCAAAGCTGGCAGCACAAGCAGAAGAAATACAATCCAAGTTTAACGTTGTTTTTGGTGAAACTGCATCCGATGTGCAATCATGGGCTGATACTTACTCTGAAGCTGTAGGACGGAGCGAAACAGATACGTTAAAATTCCTTGGTGTTATTGGGGATACCTTAAAACCGCTCGGATTTGCCAAGGATGCCGTTGATGATATGTCTAAGCAAGTTGTTGCTCTTGCTGGTGACTTAGGATCATTTAACGACATACCAACACAAGAAGTTGTAGAAGGTATACAATCCGCTTTAGTCGGGAATGTTGAAACGTTAAGGCGTTATGGTGTTGTAGCCAATGAGACATCAATCAAGCAAGAAGCGCTTAACAGTGGTCTATGGGATGGCGAGGGAGCACTAACAGCCCAAGAGAAAGCCCAAGCTATTTTAAACATAACAATGCGGGGAACTCAAGACGCCCAGGGAGATCTTGAGAGGACACAAGACAGCCACACTAATACAATGATTAGGCTTGAATCTGCCACAAAAGATCTAAAAACAGAACTAGGTAAGTCAATAAATGAAGGGTTAACACCTATGGCTGGCGCAACTGCTGATTTAGTAAGGCAGTTTGCAACATGGCTCGAAAAAAGCAATGAAATAAATGAAGTGATGAAAGAAATCACCCAAACTGGTGAAACACAGTCCACTAATGTTGGAGCGCTTGAGAGTACTTACAAAACTTTATCACAAGAATTAGAAAATACTAAAACATCTTTTGAACAGCTAAACAGAGAATCAGAACAGTTCGGATTTGGTGTTGATCCAAGGGCATTGTCAGGGCAACAGGAAATAATAAAAGGGCTAGAATGGCAATTAGTACTTTTAGATGGCCAGATACAAAGACAAAATACAATAGCTGAAGGAAATCTAAAACAGGCAAACTTTGAAAAACAATTTGCAAAAGAGATAGCAGCAGAAAAAGAAAAACAACGTAAAATAGATGAGCAGATAGCACAAGACCAAGCTGATACATTAACCAGGCAAGAAGCTCAAAACAGCTTATTGAAAGAATTCACATTGATTGACGAACAAGCGAAAGTCGGGTTGATCGACAAAAATACGGAACTAGCAAAAGAAACAGCGCTTAGAGAAACCCTTTTCGAATTAATAGAAGAAGGGTTTACAGCAGAAGGACAGGGGATAGCAAATGTTATAGCAGCATCTGAAGAAATGGGTGTTGTTATGACTGAAGAGTTTGGTAAAGCTAGCAAAGTCATAGAAGAAGCAACCTTTGACATGGAGCAATTCGGAACCTCTATTATTAATGTTGCTACAACATCACTGGAGACATTAGGGCAAGCGTTAGTAGAAGAAGGGGCAAGCTTCCAGTTATTCGGAAAGATCGCTCTTGGTGTGCTGGCTGATGTTTTAAGCGCATTGGGTGCGCAATTAGCAGCACAGGCAGCTTTAGAAATATTCGCATTTAAAAACCCAGTAAGTGGTGCTGGGCTATTGGCTGGATCTGCTGCGGCTTTCCTAGCCTCTGGGGTTATCCGAGGTGCTTCTAATGTAGCTTTCGCAGAGGGTGGATCTTTCTTAACCAACGGATCTCAAAACATAACTGTTGGAGATAATGCCGGAGGGGTTGAAAGAGTTACAGTAGAACCTGTATCATCTGTTGGGGCAAATCAAGATCAAGGAATAGGATCAAGCGGAACAATGATATTAAACATAGATGGGCAGCAGTTTACAGGGTGGCTTCAAAATCAACTAGACAATGGGGAACTACGAGTTCCAAGGAGGCTCGTAGTATGAAAATATTTGCAGACAATCAAGCGGATGGGGCTACAGTCTCAAGCGATGATTCAAATATCAATTATCCTCCATCTAATGTACAAGACAGTGGATTGTCAAGGATATACAAGGGCGATGAATCAATAGATTTTGATATAGCTGGCTCTGGTGCATTAAAGAATATATCTCAAGCATATACAAACTTAATTCAAGATCCAACTGACTTAACAACAGGGAACTGGACTCTAACAAACGGAGCTACAGCAGTATCAAGCACTGAGACATACCTTGGCAACGCTATGACTAAAATAGGCAGTACAACTGCAACAGCAGACCCACAGATAACACAATCAGTAAGCACCACAATAGGTAATTTGCTTGAGTATGTAATAGTATTAAGAAATGACAACCACACTAATACAGCAGGAGACGTAACACAGTTACAGATAACTACAACAGCAACTATATTTGATGTATCTATTACATGGGTTGATAAGACAGTTGTTGCTTCCACTGGAATAGTAAATTACTCATGGAAAGATAATAATACAGTTGAAATAAGAGGGGTTTCTGTAGCGGCTACAACAGGGACAGCTATTTATAGAATAGATCCTATTACAACAGCAGACACAACAAAGTTTATATATGCAACAAATTGCCAGATAGTAGATGATTGTGATTGTTTTTTCCCCTTCATATCAGGATCTAAAACAGCAGATGTTATAGATGAAACTTTTACAATGCCTGATAGATTTACGTTTGATTTTGTTTTAACTCCAAATTTTCAATATGATAATACATTTTCGCCAAGGCTCTTTAGTTGGGCAGTCCCTTCAAGTACATTCACTAACAGCTTTCTGTTATATTATTCTGAGACAAATGATGATATAAGGGTGTTATGGAATGATTCTGGTTCAGGTAGATACATGGAGTCACAAACATTTGATAATGGTACAACATTCACTAATATAAATCAAAGGATTAGATTATTAGGGTCGATTGATTTAAAAAATGGATTAACTACAGGATCAAGATTTATTTGTATCCCTCTTGAAACAGGTTCTATAAATGAAGATACGATATGGGATGGTGTTCCATCTATAAAAACAACAACATTCCCAACATTACAAATAGGTCATAAAAACTCTACACAACAAGCAGATTCAAGCTATGAATATCTAAGAGTTTACGAAGGTCTTTTAGTAGGCACAGTAACAAATTCTGACACAGCAGACTCATTGCTTGAAGACAAAAAGCTTTTATTTGATAAAACATACCAACAAAAACTAACAGCTACTGACATATTAATAGCCAACAGCACAATAAACGATGGTGATGTCATAACTCTAAGAGCCGGAGATACCGACTCATTCGGTGCAGGAACTCCATTAGGCGAGACTATAACATGGTCAAAAGGAATTACTAAACATACGTTTACTAAATCAACATACCAATACTGGAGGCTATCAGTTAATAGCTCCAACGATATAGAAATGGGACGGATTTATCTAGGTGAAAGCTATGTCCCACCTGGAATATCTCCAACAATAACACACGATAAAACAAGCGCTTCACAAAAAAGTATATCTATAAGCGGTAAGAGCTATCTTGATAGGCGCTATCTATATCAAATTATATCCACAACTTTCCCGAGTGTTACCCATGAACAAAAGGAAGAATTAAGCGACCTTCTAGAATTAGTGGACATTGGGATACCTTTCTTTGTAACCTTCGATGAGACATGTAGCGATCTAGGCACTTTATATGTTACACTTAACCAAGAAAGCTTCAGGGCTACTCTATTGAATAACCCGAATTATTACACAGTAAGCTTTTCATTAAGGGAGGAAGTTTAATGTCAGTAGTACAACAAAATACGTACGGTATAGATAATTTTGATTTAACAGCTATAGTAAATACAATCGATGGAACATATAAGGGAAAGAATGACGTTACCCTTAGCAACTACGATGGGACAGGCGCACCAGTTGTAAAAGTAGGCTCTGTATTCGACAACAATGGCGCGTTGTATATAGTCAGCGGTTCGGATGAAACCCCAACAGGTTATGCAGGGATAACAGTAAGCACAACATTTTATCTAGTGTTTGATGTTTCAGCGCTTTCCTTTATCTTTTCCGAGACAGCCCCAACGTGGGACGATGCTAAACAAGGTTGGTATGATGGGAACGACAGATATCTATTTTCTATGCATAAGGATTCTGGTGGAACTTTATATGAGAATAAGAGAATATTGTTAAATCAGAGTGATTTACAGATTGACAAGTTGACAATTGCAACTGATTTAACTGTTAATAATGATTTAACTGTTAATAATGATTTTACAGCAAATGGGACAACCCTTTTAACTTCAAATACAACATATGGGACTCAAGTTTTAGGGGCAAGTGGTACGTGGGTAATTCCTAGAGGTGTTTATACCTTTACTCTTGAAGATTCTAATCTATATTTACAAATATATTCAGGATCATCATGGATTGGTGGCGTAAATAATTCAAAAGGATTTGCAGTTATCTCTGATGGTACAAATGTAAGGCTAACAAACTTCGCTGCTGGTTCTTCATATACAGCTTACTACTTAAAGTTTTAGAGGGCTTATGACAACATTTAACGATTTTATAGAAAACCCAAGCTCCAAAAAAATTACTCTCATAGAAATAGATTCTCCATTGACAGAAACATGGATAAACTATCAGGCTGGGATATGGTTCACAAGGTTAACACCTAACACAAATACATTGACAGATGTAAATGGAGATGTCGGGTTTTGGGGAGATCAAAACAGAGCGTATTATAATATACAATCATTGAATGTTAACGGTGAGCTATATCCAGAAGTTACAAGTATAGCTTTGTGCATAAGCACAAGCAAAAGCTGGTTCTACGATACTTCAACAACTGATATGTATATACATTTTGATTCATTTAATCCACCTGAAGTCTATGAAATAAAAGCCCCTGGAGCTGCTATTGGTTTTACCAATCAGATTGATAATACAACGAATAACTATTATGAGGATATTTATTATGAACCTCTAATCCGAAGTGTGCCAAACTTAAGTAAAAAGAAAGACAGTTTGTTTTTTGGGATATTACAATATCAAGGTGGAACAATATCATTTGATAATACTGGAGATTATTTCGATGACTTCGCTTCTAGGGACTTATATGGACAACCTATAAGGATAAAGCTCTCATTTGAAGGTTTACCGTTTGCTGACGCTTTGACAGTATATACAGGAAGAGTAGAAGACTTTAGTCATGATTTCACAAGGTTTAAACTAACAGTAGCAGACTTAAGGAAATTATTATCGAGAAGCTTGCCAGTAAATACACTTACAGTTGCTGATTATCCTACTATGGATAGTGATCTTGATGGAACACCCATTCCTATAGCGTTTGGGTCTATAATCAAAGCTAATACATATAAAACATCATCAGGAAATTGGAAGTTTGCAGATACTGAGTTTAACGCTATAGACTCAGGAATAGTAGTTTACAATGAAGATGGTACAGTATTTACACACGGAGGAACCGAAACAGATGGAACTTTTACAGGTACAGACACAGACAATGATTTATATGTATCATTCACACAATCAACTATAGTAAATGGGCTTGACATCATATCTGATATATTAAACAACTATGAGGGAATATCTTTTGATTCAAATAACTATGATACTATTGAATGGACATCAGAAAAGAATGCTGTAAGCGATGAAGGTATATGGATAGGGAAGGGGAATATTTTATCAACAGTTGATGTTATTGAACAAATATGCACCGACAATCAAGGTGTCTTTGATGTTTTGGCTGATGGAAGATTCACGTTTAGGACATTTAACGCAGACAGAACGGCAGAGTATGAAATATTTGAAGATGAATTGTTGGATGACCCGTCTATTGACTATGATTCTGAGGAGTATTTAACATCTGTTAAGGTTGAATATTCTAATAATATACAGGACGATAATTATTTATTGTATACAAATACAGATTTACAAACCGAAGTATACGCACGGTATAGGCAGTATAAAGAGAGGATATTTACCACTGCATTGACAAGCCAAGCAGATGCGGTTACGTTGACAAACGATATAATGGAGCAATCAAAATTCATATTTCCTAAATTATCTTTAACCACAAAGACTCAAAACATAGGGGTTAAAATATTAGATAATATTCTATATGAATATAAAAGATTAAATGGTAAGATTATATTGAATAGGTCATTATTCCAAGTATTAGGGATAAAGCTCAATTTGACATCATATGAAATGACAATTGACATAAAGCAGATAAAAGAATTTTCAAGGGAATATAGGATTTTAGACGGTGGAGATTCGTCAACAACTTACGATTATTATGATGGCGGTGACGCTACAACAGACTATCCTATAATATTAGACGGAGGGGAAGCGTGAGCAGTTTAATAAATCAAGCTACTATAAAAGGCCGTAGAGATACATCTGCAGCATGGACAGCAAATAACCCAACTTTAGCCGATGGGGAATGGGGCCATGAAACAGATTCACAAAAATCAAAGCGTGGAGATGGGTCAACAGCCTGGAACTCTTTAGGTTATGCCGTTGATCCTACAGCGATTGATTCAAAAATAACAGGGTCTACAGATCAAATAGCAAAATCGTGGGGCAACTTTAACGGGACTGGGACAGTTGCGATAAGAGCTGGGTACAATTTTGCCTCTTTAATTGATTCAGGAACTGGGATTTATGATGTTGTGTTCACTAATAATATGAGTAACGCAAACTACGCTGTGATTACTACTAGGGGGCGCGCAGACGGTAATGGAACAACAACTGTGGAATCTGGAAGCCAAACAGTTTCTGGGTTCACGATAAGGACATCCACTTCTTCAAACGGATCACCGGAAGATGCGGACTACGTATTTTTTGCAGTTTTTGGGGATTAAGGAGCAGAAATGGCATATTATATAAAAACTGGAGATCATCTTAAAATAGTACATTCGATCAACGATGATCTAGACGAAAAGTCATACAGGAAAATTGACAAGGATTGGATACCGACAGACAGGATATTTAGGGACTCGTGGGAAATCGACTTGACGGTAAATATACCAAAAGCAAAAGAAATCTGGAAAGAAAAGCTTAGAGTTGAAAGACTTCCTCTATTTGAAGCCAACGACATATTATTGCGTGACGCAATGGTAGAAGATGACGCAGACAAAAAAGCTATTGCATTAGCAGAGCGAGACAGACTAAGAGACATTACTCTACTGGTTGACGAATGCGAGACCCCAGCGGAGATAAAAAAAATAACATTATAGGAGAAAAAATGGAAACGAACAAAACATTACCAGAACTAATGGGCGAAATCTACACCCTTGAATACAAAAGAGTACATGATCAAGAAGTCAAGAAAGACACATTCCTTCATCAGGATGATTTTGAAACTGTAGAGATGAGAATGAGGGTAGCGTCAACAATAGCTCAAGAGCAAGCCATTAAGGCTGGATCTTATGCAGCAGCACTACATAGGCGATCAAACCATAAAGATGACAGAACCGAGGAGATTAGCGCACTAACAAACCCAGTTGCTCTACGTCCAGAATATAAAGCAATGGTTGACTCGCAGCAGAGTTGGTGGATGTCCTAAATGTATGAGGATTGGACATAAACTACCTATACCATTAATAGCTGTCTCTATTGGGAATTTAGTTGAATCTATACAAACCTCAAAACCACCAATCCATTTCATATCAAATATAGGTGTATTTGTTGTTTTTGTAATAGCTTTATTGTTACCAAAAAAGAATGAAGATAAGTTTATGTCCATCTCTCTGATAATATTCTCATGTATAGGCGCATGGTTTGGTACTTATACAGATATAAACTGTGTATTGATTCTAATCTTCGCATTATATATTTCAGGGAATAATAAAAAAACACATATTATATATTTGAGTATATTCGCAACTGTAATAGTAACAAAATATGCATACCTAGGATTAAAAATACCTCAATTAGTTGTGTTTAGCGGTGGAGTATCAGCCTTCATGATCTTATATTACCACTACATGGCACCAAAAGAAGTCAATAACACCAAAGTGTTAATAGACTATAGTACCAAAGATATACCTCCTAAAGTGCTCGATATTGTGGAATGGAGAGCACAGGGGTACGACTGGCCTGAAATAAATGATAAACTTTGTGATAGGAATGTGACGTATGACACGATACGGCGAGATTTTGCAAAGGGCAGAGATGATGCAGGATTTCATGGGAACGATTTTGCTTTCGGTGTACATTGTTCGCAATCGGGTATTATCCGTTCTATATCGTTAGAAGATGACACAGGACTAAATTAATATGCTATAAATAGGTTGTTCGGTTCTATTTTGGTCGTGCGGTTGCATGACGACTGCACGGCCTTTTTATACAAAGGATTGGACATCACATGGAAAGAGGTGCACTAGTGGATGCCGAAACACAAACCGCTATAACAAAGAATGGCGAGAAAGTAATAGACACAATAAAACAAGAAATCCAAACTCTCAAAGACGATCTAAAAGATAATACAATGTTATTGATAACTCCAATAAAAAGTGATGTTGAACGATTGAGAGTGGATATCGATGATTTATATAATAAGGATAGAGCCAATATTGAAAAGCAAGGACACACCGAGGCGAGGATGTCATCGCTCGAAGCGAATAGAGTCGGGAGAGACACGCAAGAAGAACGAGGAAACAGGAGCAGAGAAATCAACTACCTTCCAATCTCTATCGCAATCGCAATTATTAGCGTTGTTGGTAGCATTGTCTTTGCGCTATACAAGGGGTAAGTAATGTTTAAGTTCGCTAATTCATCATTAGATAAATTAAAAGAAGTCCATGAAGACCTACAAATGATATGTGGAGGGGTCAAAGAGATCTCAGAAATAGACTTTGACATCTCTTGCGGTTATAGATCACCAGAAGAACAGATGAAAGCTTATAAGGCAGGCAAATCCCAACTTGACGGGATCAACTACCTATCCAATCACAATAAAACCCCAGCTATGGCAGTAGATATATATTGCTACAAAGGGAAATTCGCTGATTATGATAAAAATAAAATGCTTTATATGTCTGAACTATTCAAGCGAGTATCAAAAGATTTGTTCAGCCGTGGTATAATAGAACATAACTTGACATGGGGGGGCGACTGGAGTGATCTAGTAGATATGCCTCACTATGAATTAAAATAAACAGGAGAACCGAACATGAGTTTATTAAGAGAGGATAATGGGAATCTAAGTACGTCAAGAATATTATCATACTTGATTGTATTGTCAGGCTTGTCAATTGGAATAATTGCGACAATAGTTGGTACATTAAATGCGAATACTGTAACCCTTTCAGTTACACTAGTTGGTATTGGATACACAGGAAAGGTGATAAGTAAAGGTCTAGAGAAATGAATCTTAATATAATATTTGGAGCTGTTGCGGTATTGAGTCTTATGGGAGCGGTATTGGTGATAGTAGTAAATAAGAATAGGAAATTACGAAATGAAAATAAAGAAAAAGACAAAGCTATCAAACAGCGTGACGATAACAAACATTCCTTCGAATCACTACAGGACAAGGTAAAGGATATAAGAGATGAAGCGAACAATAATAGCCCTTCTAGCAATAGCTCTTTTAATGAGTTGCCAAAGCACTAATACTTATCAGCCATCAATAGATATTCCTACAGTTGAAAGCTGGCCAGTACGTGAAAATATTATAGAAGATAGATCCAAAGAAGGATATGTAATTATCTCTAAAAGTGATTATGAATATCTAATATGGTATATAAAAGCCGTAATGATTCCTCTAAAAATCAATACGGCTAGTCTTGAATATATGATAGATGAAGTAAACAAGCTATCTGATTGATTATTTAATCCTCCCTTGTATCCTAATGTATTTATCGTCGTGTGTCGTTCTATATGTCAGTGTCCTTGTTTCTTGAATCCAATAGATAGTAGCATACATAGTGCCGTTGCCTTTATTATCTGCTTGAAGTCTTACGCTGTCTCCATCTTGTACTAACACCTTCTGAGACCATGGCAATGTAACGCTCTCAACGATATTATCGCCTGATTCATCACAGTAGTTGACTGTGACTGAATCGGCATCACCTGTAAGGGAATACTCAGCCAGGTGAGATCCAAAATTACTACATGATGTTAATAGAACCAGTACCAATAAACTAATAATCTTTTTCATCTAATTCACTCCTTATCTTCTCTACTAATTCATTAACCAATTGTGTTTTATTAGGTGATATCTGAACCGCTGCATTACATGTCTGATCAGCGTGTGTAAGCTTCATAGCAAGCTCGTGATACACAACCTCTTCACCATACAACTGTTTTACCCATTTCCGTTGTGGCAATACATGAGATAGGTGTGTTGGTTCATTCCTTCCTATAAGTTTACCACAGCCGGCGCATATAGCCCCTTGTTCGTAATACTTTTTTTCTTTCATCTCCATAATCTTTAAGTCAAGATCATAACTCATTGTTATTTATCCTCTAAATTCCGTCTAATTACGAAAATTGTAAAATCTATAAAACTCCCAATAATTATAGCAGGGAAATAAAACTTTGACTCAAATGGTAACTCCATGTATTTTAAGCCTAAGAAATATATTAATGTAAATGTTACGTATCTCATCCTATCTCCTTATTCTTAAACAGTGGCTCTATTGTCTTTTGTATCTCTTTGTGATTATTTCTCTTGCTTCTACAATTTGTAAATCTGTAAGATTGAACCATTCACCATTTAATCTGAAATCTTTAAAGTGTCTATGTAGTCCATTTTCAGCTTTAGACATGCTCTCGACTTCAAAAATCTCTGTTTTTTTTATTACAAATGGTGTCTTAGTCCCAATAGTTCTTGATCTTATTTGAGGCTCATGAGACCTTCCTATTTTAAACCCAAAATCAGAATGCAATATATACACGTATTCTTTTCTTTTATCTTTAGTATGATTATCGTCTTCTCCAAACACTTCAGGCCTTTTAAAAAACAAACCAAACATTATGGAATGAGGATCAATTCCGTTATTTAAATGTTTAGCTATTTCTCTTTTAATCTCACTAATAGGGTATTCTTGTTTTGGCGTTTTCCCATCACTGAATTGTTCATATATAATTGTTACCATTTCGTCATCTATGGCATACAAAATAGACTCATCGCATGTTATTTTTTCATAAAACTCATCATACATAACCTTATATTTAGGGTTAAAATTATTTTTTAATTTTTCATAATCCTCATCCATTGTCTCATCTTCTATCACATATTCATCAGTAAGAAGAAATTCATTAAAACAAGAATAACCATTTAACTCCTCTGAGGCATCACAACTAAATTTAATATTTTTATTACTTATTAATGCATCGTTTTTATTTTTATAATCTATATCTACATGATTATCAATATCCATAAGGTTTCCACATTCAGGGCAAACAATCCATAAATAATTCATTCAGAACCACCAATCTCGTCATTTACGTGTATTTTGTCTCTATTTTTCTTCTCTTCTATAGCTGCATATATAAACTGTTTAATGTTTCTCTTCCCTGCTATTTTTTCAATATGTCTCAACTCGTCATCTGTAAACTGTAGTGGGTACGTTTTAATTTTCATAAATACTCCTTAAAATAAATTTAGCATAAGTAACTAACTAAGTCAAGTATTACCATACCCCTCATCTAACTTAATCCCATTAAAGATATGTGATATTACGTCTATCGTCCAACCGTTCCCTAGCATTTTATACCGTTGAGTGTTGCTTGCATGGTTTGTGTAGTCGTCTGGGACTGTCTGAAGTCGTTCGCATTCAACTGGTGTTAATTTCCTCCACTCGCTCTTATTCAAGGCTATCTTTTTTTCTTGGTGTCCACCACACACAGCAGTCAACGTGGGAGATTTCCCCGATACATGGTATACTCTTTTAATCATATCATTTCCTTTTATATCTGCATTCCCTATATGGACCATAGTCCCGCCATTCCTTTTTTTTTCCCAATCACATATATTTTTTTTGTGGTATGATTCTATCAATGTCATACTTTTTGGGATAGTTGCTACCCCATCCTGTATTATGTCTTCTAAAAGCATCCCTTTATCTTCAGGATGCCCAACATAAGGAATATTTGTCCAGTACAATCTCTTTCTGTTTTGAGCAGATACCAATGATGAGTTAATCTCTATTGGTTCAACACCTAAATAGCCAGAAATTATATCCTGATATTCCTTTTTCATCTTTACATTTTCCAATAGAAAATATTTAGGCTTTGTCTCTTTCAACAATCTAACATACTCGAAAAACAATTTACTTCTTGGGTCTTCAAAGTTTAGTTGTTTTCCAGCAAAAGAAAAGCCTTGGCATGGACTGCCTCCTATTAGTAAATCAATCTTTGGCAATGCTACACCAATAATTCCAGTTATATCACCTAAATGGTGAGTATCTGGATAATTTGCTTTAGTAACATTTATAGCGTATTTATCTATCTCTGATGAAAAATAATTATTATATTCTATACCTGCTCTATTTAACGCTATTTGACCGCACGACATGCCATCAAATAAGCTCAATACATTTCCTATTTTCATTTAATCCCCCATACCGCTTAATATCTCATCAAACTTAGCACTGTTAACACCAGCCTCTTTCATCTCTACAATCAAATTATCAATAGTGTTTGTCCTCTCTTTCTTGGTATAATTAGACCAGCTTTTAAGCTTGCCTCTAATCATATCCTTCATGTATGGATCATTCTTAATGTGTTGCGGTATATCTTCAATTGTCTTAGCATCATACATCTTGCAATGATAATTATTTTCGTCTGTCTGTTCTAATTGGACAAACACAAAACTTTCAAAGCCAACACCAAGAGATTTCTTGACGCAATCCTTCAACTCCTTGAATGAGCCTATATCGTAGCTATGCTGGCCTGATTTGAAGAATTCGAGCACAAGGGCATGGAACGCTTTGTTTTGCTCTTGAGTCCCATTTTTAGCAGACTCAAGATAATAATATCCCCCAACTTCCGGCTGTTCTTTGCCATGCACGATGAAGGTGCAAGCCTCACCGCTTGCAACAGAACACATACCCTTCACAGCCTATGCTCCTTCCTTCTAGCTGTACCTATAGCTGAATACTTAGCCTCTGCCTTGCGTAGCGCATGGAGTGACTTCTCGGTCTTCCATATGGTTTCCATTTCATGCATCTCGTCTATTGTGTATATTCTGTCAAACGACATCATGTGTAAGCTTTCTATTGCCTGTTGTTTATTTTTCATTGTTTCCTCTTACTTGATTTGAACTGACTGGTTTGTTATCAATTCAGCTCCAAGCACCGATCCGGCTTTTATATCCTTCTTGATACTTGCTTTATCGATCGTGATAACAGTATTAGAAGTTTTATATTTATCTTCAATTATTTTATCATCTACTTTTACGGCCTGAGACTTTCTCAGCGACACAGTAAATACACCAGCCGTGATTTTTCCTGATTGCTCAAGTATAGGCTTGATAAGCGACTCTTTAATATAAGCTACCTGATTATCCAATGATTTACGCTTCTTGGCCATACGCTCCTCTTCGGCCTTGTAGTTGGCCGATTCAAGCTCCATGTTGCGGATCATCTTGGACATATTCTCTAGCTTGGACTCTGTAGTGTGTCCAAGCTCTTCCAGTTGCCGTGCCAGCGCTTCTTTCATATCAAGGTTATCACCGTCTTTATTGTCTGCTATCATTTTAGCCATGATCTCAAGTCCTTCGTACTCTTTGGCTATATCATAACATCTCATTAGATCTTCCTTCTAGCTTGCTATCACACTCATGCACAAGCGCTTCAATCTCTTCATCGCTACCGTGTACAATTGTCCTTAGTATATGTTCTTTATCGTTACCCTCAAAATAGGCTGCTAATTCAGCAAGTTCTTTTCTATAATTTGTCATTTGCTTTCCTTTGCAGAAGCTTTTTTCAATAAAGATTCTGCCCTATCGAATGTTAAATTATCGGTCAATTCTTTCTTGATAAACGCTGATGCTTCAGGAGAAGTCTTTTTTAGCTTAACAATAAAATCTTTTAGTCTACTTTTCTGTTGGCTTGTAGCCAGTTTATTGTAATCTTCAAACTTCTGTTTATCTTGCTTTGGTGCGCTGTTGTCCATAGTATCTGCATCTTTGGTGTCATCTATACAGAATAGGCCGTTAAGTGCGTACTTGCGAGCATATGAAGAAGCAGATCCTGTTAATTGGGAATGATCCATTATTTCCTTGTTACCTGCACTGTTCATTTTTTTGGGTTGCTCCCTGGCTAATGCAGAAACAGAGATAGATTTATCGCCGGCCGTTATTGTTGCAGTAGCTTTTATATAATATCTATCTCCTTCATGAACCAATTCATCTGATAAAGTAAGAAGACAATCTTTTTCTATACATATAGGCTTCACTGCCTCTAGTATGTCCTCACAACTTCTATACATATACCCTTGATGGCTATTCTTTTGATTCTTTGGAGCTTTCAACTCTCTCTGTATCTCTATTAATTCTTTCATACCATCTCTCCATTATATACCCATTCTTTTATTGCTCTTCCAATAGGTTCTATGTCTTTTATCATTGCGGTAAAACTGCCTGACTGATAAAAATCTACTTTTATTTCAGGGTTTGAAACCATAAAACAATAAACATGATGCCCATCAGGATAAGCGTCTCTTCCAGTAGATCCCCCATCTAACGCTGTACGCTCAACTATATAATCACCGCATAGATATTCAAAATCACTCAAATGAACGTCGCTTTTATGTAACTCAAAATTACCTTTATAATTAGCAAATATAAAATGTTTTGGCACTTCAGCATAAACCTTATGCTCACTTGTAAGCCTTATTACATCACCTTCTATTAATTCTTTCATTTTCCTACCTCATTAAATGCCTTTAAAAGCAAGTCTCTTTTCTTTAGCAATTGCATTACTCTACCATCACTATAAATGCTTGTATTCCCGATAATAATATCAAGCCTATCAATTTGATTCTTCCATTCTTTTTTCATATCAATAATCATCACACACCATCCTTAATCTTTTTCTATTAAATCGCCATCTTCATTAAATATAAGATAACCACCGATAGAACAATTAACCGTAGAAACTCTTTCACCTCTAGCCCTGTCGAAATGTTCGCTATGCATAGAATTCCATTTTCTGCATGAAAAACATTCATCGCTAGTTTTTGCATCACATGTAAACCCCATCACACACCTACCAAATCAGTTTTTAGTTTATCCAATATAGCCAAGACTTGAATCTTGGCATCATCTGTTAACACATCGTCTCTCATTAAATTATGAGCCTCGTCTACTCTATCATAGATATCATCAAACACTTTCTTTAGCTTGTTCTCTGCATCATCCCTTGTCATATCTTTACTCCTTATCTACCTAAATACTAACGCAAGTAAAACACAATGTCAACACAAAATAGATAAAAATATAGGTTATGCAATACCAATTAAAGTGTTGACAAATAAATCACAATCAATTAGTATATTAATCAGGAGGAACGGATGAAAGATAAGTATTTACATATTAAAGTATCAGAAGAATATAAGAAAAGAATCAAAGCTGCTGCTGATTATTCTAATAATAATATGAGCAGATTTATCACAGAATTGATTAACAAAGAACTTAAAAGGTTGGGCAAATAAATGAGCGATGATTTCAGACAATTAGGAGAGGATCTTAAATCGTTCAAGAATCCACCAAATGTTTTTGAGGTATTAACAGAGTCATTGACTGGCGCATCAGAACACATAAAAGCATTTGGAGCTATGAACAGTATCAAAGAAATTAAAAAAGAATGTGGATTATGGAGAATATTACCTTATTGGATGATCCCCCAAAAGGTAAGAGCAAAGTCTATATTAAAATTATCAATAGAGAGGAATAAATAAATGAACATTAGTGGCAAATACCTCAAAGTATGGAAGGTCAAAGAAAACAACGGATACAGAAAGCTTGACCTTGGAGACAGCAAGAAACAACAAGACGGCACATACAAGAATTGGACTTGGTTTGACTGTTTACTGGTTGGCAATGCTAAAAACCTACAAGTAAATGAACAAGACACCATCGAGATCAAATCAGGTATCATTTCACAGCGAGAGTATAACGGAAAATGGTACAACGATATTGTTATATTTGAAGCAGAGGTAACAGGCAATACACAACATCAAAAGCCTATAGATGTAAGCTTCAATAACAATAGTTCAAGTTTTGAGGACGAAATTCCGTTTTGAGCTACAACAAATACAAAAACAAGAAGGTCACAGTAGACGGAATCAAGTTTGATTCTAAGCGTGAGGCCGGACGATATGGAGAACTTAAGATTCTCCAATTGTCTGGGCTTATCAAAGACTTGGAATTACAACCAAAGTTCCTACTGTGCAAAGGGGTTAAATGGAATGGAAGAAAGCAACGTGATCGTTATTATGTTGCTGACTTCTATTATATCGAGAACGGAGAGCAGGTAGTCGAGGACAGCAAGGGATATAGAACAGATGTGTACAAGCTTAAGAGATCCCTTTTCTTGTCCCTGTATCCCAATTACAAGTTTATAGAAACATAGGGAAGTAAAGAATGTTGATGACAAACTTTGATGAGCAGGTTAAGAAGCTAATTGATAGAAAAGTTTTAAATGGTAGAATATTGGAGATTTGCAGGATATCTAGAGATTACAGTGAATTGTTGAGCGAAGAGGTTCAATTTAAATTAAAGGCTGATGCTGAGAAATTGGACAATGAGTTTGAAAGGATAAATAATGTCTGACTACATGTACCCAATATGCACAATAGCCTTTATCTGCCTATTAGTGCTTGCCTACCACAATATAAAGAATAAATAGGAGCGACTAACGATGAGAACCCAGTACCAAGCAATCTATGACATGATACTAGAGATCAAAGACCTTGGCGCTAATGAAGAACTGATAAACAAATTCTTCATTACGGTAGCTACATTACAGTCACATAACGAACGAATGGAAAGAGAACTAGAGATAAGGAGATAGGATGAAATACGAAAAGATAATAAGAAGAGAAGATGGCTCTAGGATAAAAATAAGTGTATATGTTTATGTGGATTCGTTTGGAGGTTGTAAGCCAATATATTCATTTGAGACATCAAAGTGTGGAAAAGGTAAAAGAACATTTATATATCCCCATAACACAAATGATTATGTGTGGAGAGGATTAAACATTAAGGATCGTAAAGAGTATTCACAAAATAAATATCTTTCTATTGCAACCAAGGAAGAGGTAATGGAAGCATTTATGGAATTACATGAACTTATGTCACCTTCTGACAATATTTTTATTTAGATAAGGAGATAATATATATGATTGATAAGATTCGCAAAACAAGAGAATATCTTGACTATTTAGAAGAACATTATTTAAATGTACAAAAAGCATGGAAAGAAATACAAGATAAATGTAAAGATATGCGGTTTGTATGGGATGACTACTTCTTCGCAACAATTAATTGCCAGGTGATAAATCACGATGAGTCTAAATTGTCAGCAGAAGAGTTTACTCGGTATAGAAATAAGTTTTTTCCGGCAGTAGGGGAGGATAAAAACGAAAAAGATTTTAATATAGCGTGGGAGCATCATAAAAAGAGAAACCTTCATCATTGGCAAACATGGACAAAAGAGAATCTTCACTATATAGATTGGGAGACATCAATTGTTCACATGGTGATTGACTGGATGGCTATGGGGTACAAGTTCGGGGACAATGCTAAACAATATTATGAGTCAAATAGTAGCAAGATAAAAATAGATGACAAAGCCAAAGATTTTATATATGATATATTTAACAGGCTTGAAAAAACAGACAATACCAAGTAATATAACACAGGCTGCCTTGAGAAAGTAGCCTGACAATTAGATAGGCATATTAAGAGCATTTAATGGGCGTATTTTCTTTTCCTATCGAAGGAAAATACGGTGGCATCTCACCACGTACCCATTAAGTGCTTTTTTTATGTCCTTAAAAAACTAAGGAGAAACAGTGGCAGAAATTAAATGGATCAAAATCACAACAGACATCTTTGACGATGAGAAGATTAGAGTAATAGAGAAAATGCCAGAGGGCGACACCATGCTTGTAATATGGCTTAAACTATTAACACTAGCAGGTAAGAAAAATCATTCAGGCATGGTATATCTAACAGAGAATATTCCTTACACCCCAGACATACTGGCAGACATATTTAATAGAGACTCAAGGATGATATCATTGGCTCTAAATACGTTCGCTTCATTCGGTATGATAGAGATAGAAAATGACATCATTTCAGTTCTTAATTGGGAGAAACACCAAAACGTAGATGGTATGGATAAAATTAGAGAACAAAACAGAATTAGGAACGTTAAGTACAGACAGAGTAAGAAATTAAAAGAGCGTGACGTCACGGTGACGTCGCATGACGGAACAGATAAGGATAAGATAAGATTAATATCTTCTAAAGAAGATATTAAATCTATAGATACTAAAGAAGAATCTTCTTTGCCTGAGGCAAAAGATTCTATTACTCTAGAAGAGATCCAAATTGCTACAAGGAAAAAGGAACTCGATGAAGCTTTAGAGATCCACAATAAGCTTAAAGCTGGTAATGCAGAGCAATCAGAGTTGGATTTTTGGGAAAACAAAATAGAAGAAATTGAAGCAGAAATGTTTAAGTTCTGATAAGGTATAATGATGACAGATACAACAAACAGAAAGAATGATGTAATAGAATATTTAAACAAGAATATCCCAGAGAGCCCAGAACAGCTATTCGATATAATATTTATGTTTGGGTTTGATGATACTGGAGTACAAGATGTATTAGACATTTTCTGCCATCACTATGGTAATGATCCGGAAGTAGCCAGAAACATGATGTTTGAGTATAGGGACTATTACAGGGTAAAGAAAGATATCGAGGAAAGGGAGCAAAAGGAGCTTGACCGCCTTGAGGAGCTTGAAGCTCTCAGGCTAGAGATGGTTACTGTTAGTGATAACCCGGAGCAGTTTAGAAAGCTTGATGTTGTTAGCTTTGTTGAAAACTGGTCACAGAAGGTTAAGCCAACAGCTCCGATACCGAAGATACACAATTTCCTTGATTGCGTTCCTGTGGCTCTAGAGACGATCCTGACTATCGGGTATATCCAAATACCAAAAGGTATCACATGTTGCATTCACGCCCCAGGAGGAGCAGGGAAAAGTATATTAATGCAAAGAGTGATAATGGCAAGTGGGCTTAAGGCTTGTTATATATCTGGAGAGGACAGCGCTGGACTAATGGCTACCATGCTCGAACCATACAAGAAGTTTTACACTTCCAACAATGCAGACTTTGTTCATTTTGACAACCAGAACCTAGATGGAATACTAGAATTTGTTAAAACATCGGACTATGAATTGTATGTAATAGATCCACTTTCCAGCTTCTGTACAGGCGATCATTGGGGGGCTGTTGAAACAGATAACGGGACGGCTTCTGAGTTGTTGAGGCTGTTTAATGGTATAACTGCAAAGACAGGGAAAACTATCATATACACGCACCACGAGGCTAAGAGTTCAGGTGATATAAGGACGGCAGCCAGGGGATCAAGTGCGCTGGTAGATAATGCAAGAATGGGAATATCTATTAACAGATTGTCAGAGAGATACAGAAAGCCTCATTCATCTAAAATGAATAGGCATGAAGAACAGGAGATCCATATTGGAAATGTAAAGAGGTTCCAAAACGAATTATTACAGAATTTGTCTGGCAGGGGAAACAGTGTCCTTAGAAATCAGGATATTGTCGGGGTAATAGAACTGGTTTGTCATAAGAATAATTATGGGAATGTAGGGGATAAGGCAGAATTTATACTGACAGCACAAGTGGGGCGAAAAGGGTTGAATGTTGTTCCTGCAAAAGATTTACAGTTTGAAATAATGAATGCTGTTATGTCAACATTTACAGCAGATAGGTAGAGATATGTTAAGAAATAAAAGGAGTGAGATATGGACACAAGAAATATACACAAAGATGCTGAGTGGATCGCATCATACGAAAAAGACCAATGTAAGGGGCTAATAATATGTCAGCAATTAAAAATAAAACAATTAACAGAGCTAATTGAAAAAATAGAAGGCGAGATGGAACAAACAGAATATGCTCCTGAAATGATAATGGAGTCTATAAAAACAATAATACAAAATACTGAAGAAATAGAGCATATAGAAGGAATTTTTAAGTGGATTGGGTAAAAAAAATAAAAGGAGTAATAGATGATTAAGGACCATATGCAAATGATCAAAGACACCGAAATTGTAATAGAGCTTGGTGGGTTTGATAATTGGGAGCAAAGATTAAAGAAATTAAGATATATTCTCAAAGTTTGTGCCCCATTAAAGAAATCATATCCAGCTTACACATTCAATAAATATTATTATGTAAAGGATGGCCGTTGGTATGGATCGACACAGGGTATAGTGAAAAATATTCATTCGGTAAAGATGGACGTACTAGATATAGGAATCCCATACACAGAAGAAATAAAAGGAGATAGATAATGAAAGACATAAAAGCACCAACACATAAAGATATCATGACTAAATGGTGGAAAATAGAAGGTGAATACAAGCCAAAAAATAAATGGGTTAAAGTTTTAGAATATACCGAAACTGGGTATTATTCGTTGTTAAAAACAACATCAACAGCGGGGATTTGTGGGTCAACAGATAGAGTTGCAGCTTTTAAATATGTTGGCAAGGATTGGTTTGTTGGAAGAGAATCATCAGATATCCCAAGAGAGATTAAAAGATAACCTTGATATATAACACAATAAGTAGTATATTAGACATACATTCTATACTCGTATCTTTATTTCTCCCCCTCATTCATAGGGGGTCATTTTTAATACAGAGTCCTGATGTTACAATTAAGCATAATAGAAGCTAACAGTATCAGTTCTTTGCTGCTTGGCACTTTATCCATATCATATTCATAATCATTAATAATTTTCCTAAACACAGTAGGTATAGCGTAGTTATCCCAGTCAACATACTTAGCGACTAAAGCGTAGTCACCGCCTGATAAATCGTTTAAAGCTTGTCTTTGACATGTAATTTATTGTTCGGCTATAGACATTAAAATCTCCTTATTTTCATGGTAAAACGATAAAATTCATAATGCAAATAAAAAACACCAAAATAAACATATGTTAAGTGAAATAATACTAATTACACAAAAACACTAAAAAACATTAATAAAAACATTGCAATGCATCATAAAAGGCATTATGATTTAATTAGTCAGGAGGTACAATATGACATTTGAAGAAGAGGTGAGATCCAAGCTAAAGAAAAGAGGATTATCTATTCCTTTTGTGTGTGAGCACATACAAATTAGTGAATATTTACTAAAGAAATATATGGCAGATGAGAACACACCGCTATATATAGAAGTAGGCATTATTAATGCAATAGATTTAATTGGATTGCCATGAAGTGTAAGCAGGGATGCAAATACATTATAGAGAAAAAGAGTATAGAACTTTGTATATGGTACACAGTACCACTCTGCTGGTGTAAAGAATGTAGTGAATACGAAAAAGAAGAGGTGAAAGATGGAAGAGATAAAAGGAAGTAGCAAAGAAATATGTACACAATGTTTGTTGGTGATAAAAGCAGTCAAAGGAATACATGGAGAATTGTGCTGTTTCGGAAACCCTGATACTGGGTGCAAACAATGCGCCCATGACCCAGAGCTAACAAAAGGACTTATAGGGTGTAACCGTACAGGTTACATATACACAATATCAAGTATGGAGGCTGTAGAGTATGCGGAATAATGAAGGCTTTAATAGTGTATGGGAATGTTTTGACGGAAACGAAGAACAGCCAAAAGGTGGGAGCTTTAATGTTGAATGTGAAATCTCAGAAAAAGATGAAGAGATAGCGTTTCATTTCACATATGATCAAATAGAAGAAGGTGCAAATAATGAGAAAAATTAAAGGAGATCCTACTTGTGAGAATATAATGAAGTTTTCAGTTGCTCTCGTTCCGGTGCTGTTAGTGGCGCTGTGTGTAATTGTTTGTATTATCGAGCTTGTTGCAATAGTAAAGGGGTTAATGTGAGAGACTATGACAAGTTGCTTTCAGTTGGGAAAGAATGCCAGTTGAAAAAACTTATGCAAAATGAACATAAAGATGGCTTTGATAAAATAGATGTAGTTTATGCATACGGAAGAATACGAGATGAAGTTGAAGAACTAAGCGAAGTGCTGCATCGTATCCCATGGATTAAGTTTGAAGACAATACAAGCGAATACATAACAGAGGTTATGGATGAAGCAGCATACATAGCCAACTTTGCAAATTGGTTGTCATTAATGTGTAAAACGGTATTAGAGAATAGAATCTAATTATTATTGAGGTAATAGAATGAAAGTAAAGCATATAGATTTAGAAGATTGTTGTGAACATTTTGGAGTTTCTAATTGCGTAGAAGATAAAATTGAAAGACTAGAAACACTAGCCGATGAACTGGAAGAAGCTTTGGATGAAATAGCAGAATCAAGAATTGAATTTTGTGATACATGTAAATCTATGCAAGAAATAGCGAGAGAAGCCCTCCAAGAAATAACCAAATATAACGAGGGAATAAAAGAATGAAGACAATCAAAGATATAATGAATGAGTTAGATATATCAGATGGTAGCAGACATCTAACGATAGATAGAATAATTGATGAGCTTGGAATTACAGGAACAATGGAAAAGTTTAAGAGCGGTAAGAATAAGCGTAGGGTTTATACCCAAGATGAGTTTGACGTTATAATCTGTTGGTTCAGGAGCAACATAACTTCAAAGAAAAGAACCATAGGAAGAAGTCGCGACAATGATTATGCTGTAATTAGGCAGAATAAAAACGTCAAGCAGATCCCCCAAATAGCGGCAAATAGAGAGCGTGGATATTACCATAGTATGACACCTAGAGGTGGCATACTTAAGGGTAAAGAGGTATAATGAATTATGAGAGAATGGATAAATGTAGATATTAAATATCCAGAAGTAGGGAAAGAGGTTTTAACTTACGATACATATAAAGATATATTACATTCAATTTTTAATAATGTTGGTAAATGGGTTCATGCGTGGGACGGAGAACATCTTGAAGAAGATACGTAAGTAGAATGTGAGCTAATTACAGGTAATAGAATTACCCACTGGATGAATTTACCAGAACCACCAAAGGAGTAAATAGATATGAATTACTATAAAATTGAAAAATTTTCAGAAGATGGTTTTATAATAGGACAGCGAATTTGGGATAGATGGGAAACTATGAATTATTGTAAAAGGGACCAGCGGGTTAATCTTTTATTCAATACTTCGGAGGAAGCTGAAAAATATATTGATGATATGAATTTAGGTGCAGTGGGTTTATATAAAATAGTGGCTAAGGAGTAAATAGAGATGACATACCAAATCTATTACGGGATCTGCCCAATGTGCCATGATAATCCAGATGTTACTTGTACCTGCGAGAAGAAATTCCAAACATTTACGATCAATAATTATGACGAACTTGAACAAATCCAAGGTCAATCAAGCGAGGCTATCCCCCCTAAAAAGAAAAAGAAGAGAATGTCCCGGATAGAAAAACAATCAATGTATGGGGGGAAATAAGATGCCAGATAGAACCGAAGAGGATAAGATAAAAGGTCTAGATATTAAAGATTATCTTGAAGGGAAATTTGATTACGACCATGTTTGGTTATATCAAGATGCTGAATATGTTATGGGTATAGCGCTAGATGCTGGTTACAAAGCCGGGGTATCCTCCCAACAAGAGAAGATAGAAGAGCTGGAGAAACAAATAGAAACATCTTACAATGACGGAATGAAATTCATGAAGTCTCTAAATGATCCAGTAATAAAAGAATATGAATCATCATTGCATTACGATCTAAGAGAAATAAAAGACTTCAAAAACCAACTATCCGAAAATGATAAGCAGATAGAGGCATTAGAGCAAGAGTTAATACATTCACGTTGCTGTGGAAACTGCGATAATGAAAACGAACATAAATGGGTTAATATTGGTGGTGTTTTTACTACTCTTTGTGGTAAGTGCAAATACAACAAACGCTATCATAATGAGAAATCAAACTGGAAACCAAGGAGCTAATAATGAATGATAGAACATCTACAGGAAAAAAAAGAGACGAAGAATTGTATGCAATAAAAGAAACAACAAAGGAAGGTTATAAATTTTATTACACAATGAATAGAAAGCAATTAAATACAGAACTAGAAAAATCAGTTGAAAAATCTAGGAATGATTTAATGAAGCTAAGTATAAAAATTGAATCTATAAAGAAGATGTCAATCTGGCAATTCATAAAGTGGAGGAATAGGTGATGGATAGAATAGAAATAGAGTATAACGAAAATATGTATCCAATATATTTTGATATAGTTAAATCGTTACCAAGAGGAGCTACAGGGCAATATATACCAGACGAACAAAAGATCTTAATTAAAGAGGGGTGCGATTTAAGCACTATATATCATGAGAGTATTCATGCTGTAATCGATATGTTTAAAAGCACAGATGAGAAATTTGATGAAATGTTTTATTCTAAGATCAATTATGCCGAGGAGTCTTTTTGCCACTATGTCTGCGAAGTGTCAGAAAAGATAAAAGAACTAATTTGATTCCAATAGATAAAACATATAATATAGTGTATAATAAAAAGAAGGATTGAATATGAAATATAGAAAGAAACCAGTTGTAATAGATGCAGTGAAGTGGTGTGGCAATGGAAGAGAAATGTTTGACTTTTTAACAGACAATAAATTAACAACTGTATTTATGTCTTCAACAGGCGACAACTTCGATATAGATCATTCCAGAGTGGAAGGAGGCTTAATAATTAAAACTCTTGAGGGAGAACATATCGCATCATTGGGAGATTATATAATCAAAGGCGTAAATGGAGAGTTTTGCCCCTGCAAGCCTGATATATTCCATAAAACGTATGATAGTGTATAATAAACAATAAGGAGGGGATCACATGAGCAAGAACGAACCGAACACAAAGCAAAGCATAAAAAAGATGAAAAGAAAGTTTGACAAGCCGTATTTAGGAGAGAGGCTATTATCAGAAATAAAGTTTCTAGAAGAATACGATCATGAAGATGCAGATCTTGCTTTAGGCTTTGGATACACAAAAGAAAAAGTTAAAGAAAAGCTTGATGTAAATAACAGTATGTATAGTATTAATTTGACTTCTTATACTACAGGGTACGAAATGGCTTTAGAAGACTTTAACGACAAGAGGCATCAAAATGGGTAGCGAACCGAACAAGTCGAAGCTCACAGAGAAACACTTGAGAGATCAAGCATTAGGAAGAATGTATAAACAAGAACCATTCGACCCACATAATGGAGATATAGAAATAAACATATCTAAAGGTCTGACAGATAAACATAAATCAATCCTAGAGGAATGTGGGGCAACGTTTGAGAATGAAGAGATAGACGGTAAAATGTGTTCTATTCCATCAGGAGTAGTTGACGTACCTAAATATAGAAAGCTTATAGATGAACTCCCAAAAGAGGAGCATTATAATGAGTAAGCTAACTGAAAAGCAGAAAAATGTAGGCGGTAGACCTGTAGAGTATACAGAAGACCAAATAGAAGATATAAACAAAAAATTATATAAGTACATAGAAGAAAACGAGTGTCCAATAATTGCAGACTTCGCATATAAGCACGACATAAGACGAGCAACTTTGTACGATCACAAGGGGTTTTCGTACGCTTTAGAGAAAATGAAGAACAAAAAAGAGTCTGCATTGCTATATAATGGGCTTTCAGGCGAATATAACTCACAGATTGTTAAGCTTGCGTTGGCACAATTAGGATACACTGACAAGACCGAGACAAAGCACTCTGGTAAAGTAGAACATGATTATAGCAAGATGTCAGATGAAGAGCTTCAGGCAATATTAGAGAATGAAAAATAACCCTGTTAAAATAGAATTAGCAAAAAGAGAACTCGCTCGGAGGTCTCTTTTGTCATTTACTAAATATACTATGCCAGAGTTTAAAGCTGCACCTATGCATGAGGTTTACTATGACATACTTGATAGGTTTGCCAAAGGGCTAATCAAAAAGCTAATAATATCAATGCCTCCACAACATGGTAAAAGTGAAGGGTCAACAAGAAGACTCCCATCTTACATACTTGGGAAAGACCCAAACAAGAAAGTTGCTATATGTTCATATAACCAACCATTTGCTAGGAAGTTCAATAGAGACAACCAAAGGATAATAGACAGCCAGGCGTATAACAATCTATTCCCAAAAACCACACTTAATAAATCAAGGTTCAACGATGAGTCTAGCAATGAAATGAGAAGTGCTGATGAATTCGAGATAGTAGACCATAGGGGTAGTGTTAAAGTTGTAGGTCGTGGTGGTGCTTTGACTGGTAACCCTGTTGATGTAGCAATAATGGACGACTTGTACAAGGACTATTCAGAGGGGAATAGTCCTATAGTGCTTGAGTCTGCATGGGATTGGTATACCTCAGTATTAAGAACAAGACTTCACAACGATTCACAACAGCTTATTGTTTTTACTCGATGGAATGAAGAAGACTTAATTGGAAGGCTAGAAAAAACAGAGACCGTAAAAGAAATAGAGTCTATTAAAGACTTGGAATCAATCAAAGATAATGAATGGGCTAAAATAAACTTTGAGGCTATAAAAACAGGTGATCAAACAGAGCTAGACCCAAGAGAAAAAGGCGAACCTCTATGGAAAGAAAGACACTCTATAGAAAAACTAGAAGAAGACAGAGCGCTAGATCCAGAAAAGTTTGAATGTTTAGATCAAGGTAATCCAATACCAAAAGAAGGGTTGTTGTATGATCGGTTTAGCACCTATCCAGAATTGCCAAAGGAACATAGAGGAGTCTACAACTACACTGACACAGCAGACACAGGACAAGACAGACTCTGCAGTATAAATTATGTTCTATCAAAGAATAAAAAAGCTTATGTTATTAATGTGCTATACACAGATAAGTCGATGGAAGCAACAGAGCCAGCAACAGCAAAGTTGCTTGATGAAGACAATGTTAGCAAAGCAAGAATAGAAAGTAATAATGGTGGTCGTGGTTTTGCTAGAGCAGTAGGGAAGCTATTAAAAGGACGCACTGTTATATCATGGTTCCATCAATCAAAGAATAAAGAAAGTAGGATATTCACTGCTTCGGCAGGTGTCCAAAGAGACGTATACTTCCCAGAAGATTGGGCTAGTAGATGGCCTGAGTTTTACAGAGATATGACACGATATAAGAAGCTATTTAAAGCGAACAAACACGATGACGCACCAGACACGGTAACAGGGGTTTATGAAGTTACAAGCGGAAAGCTTAAACATAAAGAGACAGTGGATAACTCAGCAAACCGATACATGGCAGCCTTCCAAGGGTTCTAAACATCTGTTAAGCAGTCTTATCAAAAACAATAAATAATATTGATTAATAAGCTATAAATCAATGAAAACTATGATTATGTATTGTATCATTGGGGTAGATAAGGAGTAATAGAATGGTATCCTTCAATGATGATGTTGATATATACGACGAAGACGAACTAAGGGCAATGCTTTCTGAAATAGAACAAGCTGTTATTAAAGTCTGGGAACATGAGGCTGCTGCTAATATAATTGTAAAGGTGGATGATAACGCTTAACACCACACACCAACTGTCAAAGGTTGGGGATTAGGTAGGAGATAATATGAATATTACACAACAAGAAGTTGAAGAGCTCAAGCTTGATATATTTTTTATGGAATGGTATTTAGAGAATCAAGAAGAAGATTTGATTAAATTGCTGCATAAGGCTACTGCATTTAATGCTATTAAATTGTTCACCAGTCTTATGGCAAGAGAGCAGTGTATAAAGATAGCACTATTTGCATCTAAGGATGTCCTGCATATTTTCGAGGATGAATATGTCAGCAACAGAAAACTAAGAGAGATGATAGAATTAGTTGAGAATTATTTGAAAGATCCTTCTCTAGAAAACAAGGGGAAAGTGAAGAGGTTCCCGACTTATCAGCTAATTGCAGAATCGTCTATTACTCCTGCAACTTGTGCTCGATCATCTGTATATGCTTTATCATCCTCCGCTAGAGAGGAAGATTACCGAGACGCATCGTTTGTGTCGTGTGTGATAGCTTTAGCTGTGTACGAAGAAAGCCCAATAGAAGAAAAACAGTTCCTAGAGAAAATAATCATAGAAGCAGTTAGAATCATTGATGAGTAATAAATTCGAATACCTTGATTAACGCATATCATTGATAAAATCAAGTAAATAATATATAATGTCCCATAAGGGGTAACTATGGGACATATTAAACTTGATGAAAACGGCAGATTGTCAGAGAAAGATATAAAGGACATAGCCGGATACTGTAAAGCCAAGTATACCGAGAATGTCGCATACTACAAGTCGAATAACCCCGAACTTCATAGACAATGGGAAGCTCTTAATTCAAGAGGTGTTAGTCCCAATAACTTCGCTCCTTCAGGATATGCCCGTTATATAGTTGATATTCTAACGGGATACATTGCATCGCCCGGGTATGTCGAATACGGATCAGATAACAAAAAGTATCTGGAAGTAATCAATGATATAAACAAGAAGAATAAAGAGCCTACCGTCACCAATCAGGAAGTCAGGGAATCAGGGATTCAAGGCGAAGACTATGAGCTTCACTTTATAGAGAAAGACGATAAAGGCCAGATAATGCCAAGGTTTATCCCTGTGCCTGGCTTCGAGTGCTACCCCATCTATTCTGATGATCTTGACCCTAAGTTGATTTCAATGGTAAGGGTTATTAAAAAGAGCGAAGACCTAAAGGAGATATGGGTTTATCTTAAAGATATCACTGAGGTTTATGAGCTTAGAAAAGACAAGCTAACCAAGAAGAAAGATGAAGAGAAAAACTTATACAGCGAGATCCCTTGGAACATAGGCCGTAACAACGTAGGGTTTGAACCTGATTTTGAACAGGTAATGCGATATATAAACATTATAGACGCTTTGCAGACAAACACGCTTAACGCTTTAGATAAGAACGGTAGAGCTACTATATTGACATCCATGGACTCTGAAGAATTGGCCGTAAATCTAAAGAAAATGAACATGATAATGGGGATGGAAAAGGGCGATTCAGTAGAAGGGAAGGATTTCTTTGAATATCTATCAATGAATCTAGACCCTGACTTAAGAGAGCATATGTTAGATCATTTCATAAATGAGCTGCATAAAATGTCTGGTATATTCGATTTCACCAAGCTAGATCTAGGACAAGACCCATCAGGTACAGCCCTAAAGTTCCGGATATACCCAATGGAGCTTAAAGCCTCTGAGAAAGTGGCCTATAGGCTGGAATTCCTACGGCACAGATATGAGCTTATCACAGGCATAATAAACGATTTTACAATATCAGGTGAAAAGCGTATGAGTGGCGCTGATGTTGATGAGCTTACCATTACAATGAAGCGTAATATCCCAGATAACATAAAAGCTATCCTAGAAGAAAACGAACTAATGGGAACTGATGTGGATACAAGGACAAAGTTGGAAAGGATACCGGGCATAGATCCTGATAAAGTGCAAAAGAGGAAAGAGGAAGAGCTTCCTACTGGGACAATTGATTTATTGGGTGATGCAGATGCAACAACAAGTCTTGGAGATGATGGATTGCCTATCCCAGTAAGTGAAAATACAGTTGCCCTTAATGGCGCACAAATAACAGCGGCAACGGGTATATCAGAGTCAGTTACTGCGGGAGATTTGCCAAGAGCGGAAGGGGTAGCGCTAGTAATGGCAATGGGTGTGCCGAAAGCCCAAGCAGAGTCAATGATACCCAAAACAGCTAAGACAATACCCGGTGCAGATAAAGTAAATCCTAAAAAGACGGGTGAATAATGACTCTTGAACAGCTTGAAGAAGAAGCCAAAGCCAGAGCCGAGGGAATAATAGGCGCTTGGCCAGATGGGAAAAAGAAGCCTACTGGCATGACTCTTGAGATCACCAACAAATATAAAGAGCTATACAAAGAAATAGAAGCTTTAATAAAAACGATGCACACAGACGTATTGTCAGGGCTGAACAAAGATGAATATATGGCTGAGATGCTTAAATATGACCGTCTGGACAAGCTAATCAAGGAAGTTGACGCTTTATATAACAAATACGCTCTATCGGCAGGATCAGTGCAGATAGAAGCGTCTAAGCTTGGAATGTCTAATGTCTATTATGATAATATGTACTCAATAAACCAGTTTGCAGACAAGACAGAAAAACCATACTTCACCACAATCGATGCTATTGCGCTTGGTGTAGCCGTCTATGGATTCGCTAAGATGAGCGACCAAATAAAGAAAAAGGATATACCCAAGTATCAGAAGTTAGACCCTAAATACGGATCACTAGGAGAGGTGCTTAAATCAAACAGGACTAAAGACCAATTGACTATAAACAGGATAATAACCCAAGCTATAAAGCAGGGTGATCCATATACAACTACGGTCAAAGAGTTACAGCGAGTGTTAAATATATCTGCCAATAATGCTTGGAGAATAGCCAGAACAGAAGGAAATAGGCTTATGAATTCAGGGGCTTACTTGAATAGCATAGAGTCGGTAAAAGCTGGTGTAGATCTAAAGCGTAGATATATTGCAACACTTGATAATAGAACAAGACCACAATCAAGCTCAATGGATGGGCAAGAGGTTGAGATTGATGAGCCGTTTGTTTACCCTCCGGCAAAAGGATACCCCAATGGAGCTACATCGTTTATAGTTGGTGATTCAGGGATTGCAGAGTTTGATTGTAACGATAGATGTAGTTCAATAGACATAATAGAAGGGTTAGAGCCTACAGTAAGGACGCAGAAGCTACCAGGCGGCAAGAGTGAAATAATATCATATAAGAATCATCCTCAATGGATGAACGATAACGGGCTTAAATACAACAAATCAGGAAGGATGGTAAACAAATAATGCCAGAACAAAGAGGATCAGACAGTAAGGGAAGTTATATAAGATGGGGAAACAGAGGGACTAAGCGCTATTACATGCCAAACAACGAACGGTCGTTATCAGCAGCCAAGAAGCTGGTAGACAAAGACCGTAAGCGTATTGAGGCTTTTGCTAATCGGTGATATACGGTTTGAACGCAAGCTGAAAAGAATCATAATCTAAATAGATTTTCTTTTCATCAATAACGATATCACTCTTTATGAATCCAACAATCTGTTTATATCTATCTATTATTGATACGTTTTTTAAAATAGAGCCTTCTAAGACCCATCCGTGGTTTTTTGTATCTATATCAATAATACATATATATTCCATTATATTACTCCTTATTAGTATGTATATTGCCTATTACTTCTTTAATGTTTGGCATATGTGTTTGATTTGCTCCAACTATCCAAAACCCGTTACCATCAAAAACAACTATACCAGTTGTTGGATTATCATAATCATCTCCATAAGCTAATATATCACCTTCATATATTTCTACACCATTTTTATCATGTAGCCCTGTAAATTGTTCAATTACGCAATTTTGCAACCATTTTACACTTAATGTGCTATTTGTCGTATGTTTAATTAAATAACATTCACCATCTGTTGATGGCACAATACTATTAGTACATGTAAAACTATCTTGATCATCATTTAAATAATCAAACTCATTAGAATAAATATATTTAAGCTTTTCTTTGTACCATGCTCTAAACTTCTTTTGCACTATATCCCCCTTAAAAAGCCCCTGTAACGTCGGGGCAACCGTGATTCATATGAAATACTAATTGCTCCTTAAAAACATGATCCTCGCCCATACGGGTAAGGGATGGAAGTATTGGGCTTTGAACCCAATAACAGGACTTGAACCCGTTTTATTATCAATATCGTAGCCCGCTAAGACAACTTAGTGACAATATCGGTGTGCTTATTAAAGGCCGACCTTCGCACACGAAACCCCTACCAGCGGGATACTCCCTTGACGAGTATTTCTTTTGCAGTTGAAATATCCCAAACAATCTGTCATCCTGATTCGCCGGAAGACCGCTATCCTATTAGATCCATTTATATAGCCGCGGCGAGCGTAGGATACACAACGGCTACCATCTTGATAACCCCCGAGGTTCAGGGCTTGGATAACACTCCTCAATGCGTAGATCTCATAGGGTCTAACACCTTTACCACAGCCAACCTTTAACAGTTGGTGTGTGGTGTTAATCAGCCATCGCCAGAGCCAGAGCCATAGCCAGAGCCATAGCCATCGCCAGAGCCTGACATGATCACCTTATCTATATCATACTTCATACGCTTTATACTCCATAAGAGTCTTGGCTAATTCATCTTCAACGGGGATTAATTCAATCTTAGTTAGTGAATTCATTGGAACAGGAGCTGTAAGCTTAGACCCTTCTGTTACCCCATTCAATGATAATTCTCTCAAAGTAAAAGCTCCTTTCCAGTAATATATCTGCCTACAATTTTCAACGATAACCTCACATCCATCAATTGATTTCAAATACCCACAATGTACCCCCGCTGAATATGTACGTATAATGCAATACTTGCCGATCATCGGGTGTTGTTCTTTGGTGATGACCTCTTGTTTATCATCACCACCAATAATTTCCAGTAACTTAAAAATCATGTTCTCTTTTCTTTCGTTCATTCTCTTTACTCCTTATCTAACTAGATAGTGCGCAAGGATGGATTCGAACCACCAAAGCATACAAACAGTGATCAACCCATTTGTATTTTTGCCAATGCCCCTGTTTTACAATATAGTTTCGACATTCTATATCACCATGGTACAGGGTAGCTTTTCCAATTGCTAATACTTGCACTTGTTACCTAGATACTAATAGATAGATAAAACATAGTCAAGTAAAATGTTGACAAATATATAGAAAAAGAGTATTATATGGGAGAGGAGAATTAAATGAAAGAAAGGTTGCAATTACAATTAAGCGTAGAAGAAGGGGAAAAGGAAAAGATAGCCAAGTTCTATAAAGATAGAGCTATGAGTGTAGCGGGTAGAGCATTAATGTTGATTAGGGAAGACATTAAGAAGATGGAGGCTGTAGATAGTGACAATTAAAGAAATATCAGATTTTACAGGTAAGAATAAATCTACCGTTGGACGATGGGTTGCAAAATGCAACTCATATATATCTGATAAGTTGCAAAATGCAACTAAAGAAGATCCGGCTGACTTTAGCCTTGGAGATGTAGAAGAAATATTAATGAATAGCTCTATGTCTAGGGATACAGTAAGGATATTAATTGAAAATGCGAACTATAAGAACAACTTGCCAACCCAAAGCGAAAAAGTTGACTATGAAGTAATCGGGAAGATGATTGGAATGGCTGTTAGTGCTGCAATGCAACCAGTCGTTAATCAGCTGCAGTCCATAAACACGAAAGCTTTGCCTGAACCAGTAAAAGAAGATTATTACACACTAACAGCTTATTGTTCATTGAATGGCTATAAGATAAATAGATCAGAAATGGCATTACATGGTAAACACCTATCTGCTTCGGCAAGAGAAAGAGGCTTGGAATTAAAAGCTGTGCCAGATGAAAGATGGGGGAAAGTTAATAGTTACCCTGTAGAGGTTCTTGATGATCACTTTAGACTTTAATCATGTTTGATTGAAAGGTGCGATTTGAAATCACAGGTTTATACATTTAAAATGCTTAAACCGCTGTTTGAGAGGAAGGAGATAAAATGAAGGATAAATTAGATATGGAGATTGAGGAAGCAATTAAGCCATTGGTACGCTTTTTAAGGGTTGTTTGTTTATTTATGTTTATATTTGGCATTATTATAGCTAAAATAAATATTACCCATAGTGTTAGAACTAGATTCTTAAATGAAGATATCTTTAAATATGTAGAGCTACCGTCTTATAATAGGATGGTATTTTCGTTTGATTTGATTACATATAATCAATGTCTAGATTATATCAACAACAATAATTCAAAGTATGATGAGTTTCAGAAGTAGAGGAGAAATAAACAATGGAAAGAAAAGAACCAAGCGTATTAAAACATATATTCCTAACATTTCTTTCGGGACTTTGTGGGGTGTTGGTAGGTTTATGTATAATTTATTTTATTTAATCGAGGAGAAATAAACAATGAATAAATATGAAGTAAAGATTAGAACAGTAGCTGGGGATGGATACGAAACTGAGCACGAATTAGAAGGGTCATCAAGCGATCTGCTTGAAAGCATGCTAGAAGGAGAGGTTTATGGATTTATCCCATATATTTGCGGGTGCAAGACAGCAAACAAAAGCGTGTACCTGATGGCAAGGAACATAGCTTCAATAGAAATGACGGAGGTTGAGAAATAATGAACACAAATAGGGTTAGAAACCTAATAGGAATGGCGCTTAACACCAAAGTAGTCAATAAAATAAAGACTAAGCAGACCAGAGCAGAGACTATAGTAATACTGGAAGATATGGGGAACAAGATACAGAGCGAGCTTATAGAATACGAGTGCTTGAAGCAGGCGCTAGAAGGCCACAAAGATTATGATGATATAATCACCAAGGCAAAGTTGTTGTTTAATGAGGTGGTAGGGAATAAGGGGGAATAAATGTATATAGATCCATATACTAAAATAGAAGACCTGACAGAAGCAATATATATCAACATCGGGACAATTGATAAGGAGAAAATGGGGGATATCTTATTGCTTTTTTTTAAAAGAGAACTTGTAATAGCCGAGGAAACAAAGAGAGCGTTTAAGGATTTTTACATAAAAAGCATAGAACCTAAAGATAAATATGAAGAAACAGTAAAAAATGTTGGTCGAATAACAGAGATAGTTGAAAAATTAACAGAGGTAATTAAGGGGGAATAAATGGTAGCCCTTAACAAGCAGCACACCAGTTGTGAAGGATGCGCACTAGACTTCTCACTCGATCTTCAATATTTAAAGCTTTTGATAGACCACAAAGAGGGAATAGGGCTTCTGACCCTAAAATAGAGACTGAAAACGGACTGATCCAAGTACCCGAATTTCTAGCTGGAAAAAACCTTATTCCCTTTTATAGTAAAGAATTAACCCAACTGATCCAATCTGTCAAATTTATTTCTGAAAGATATCTATTGCCAGCATATTTTTTGTTTAGTACAAATAGAATTATTCTTTTTGTAAAAGTATTTTGTGTAAGAAACATTTTCTTCCCAATTAATACAATAAATCCCTTTAAACTTCTTTTGTTTAATATAAATTCATGAACTGCAAAAAGAATTGACGCAGAAATAGCGGAGACAAAAAATATTGTTATTGAGCTTTTGAAAAAATCTAACATTTTATGCACCTCCAAGTACAGATAGAAAATATATAAAAAATAGACAATTGACAATTCCTAATAAGTATAAAATCCAAGTATATCCATACTTATTATTGCCATATATGGTTATATTATATCAATTATTTCTAATAATCAATATAATTACTTTTTTTGGGTCAACTATGTATATCGTTCCCTATTTTTATATCTGGAATTAAACCACCCAGAGTTATACATACCAAACATGATAAGCTAAAGAGGCTTTATTGAAGTCCCTTAATACAATTATATGTTTGGGTTGTATTTTGGGTGGTTCCAAAGGGGATTTCAATAAGGTCTTTTTTTATGTCCAGATCGTGTTTTATAAAGGGTTGACGTAATCAAAAGAACAGGTGGGGATGAAGCAGAGAGCCTATGCTAGATAGCAGAATTAGACTGAAAATTATGTCACTGTTGTATCACAGAATTGATCAAGCCGAAGTCTAGCATATAGATGGGGTAGTCTTCCTACTGAATACAGGTATAGTAGAGGAGTAGTCTGCACAGCCAACTGGGCTAAGATATGTCTTTGACAGGTCTAGCTAAGGTGTCTATTTTTTTTAACAAACCACAACATAATCAACTCATTACTAAACATTTGACAAGCACACAGGTGTTAAGCTATAATGAATCATATATAGCCACGTACTAACGGGGATATAAAGGGAGAATCGACATATATGAAATTAGAAGAGTATTTATCAAATTATGTGTTTAAGCATTCAGACAGTCTGTTTAAAGATGGCATAACTTCAGAAGAGGTCAGAAAAGTACTTGCAGGGCTTGATAATGAACTGCATGGATTAAGTGATGACGTAGCCACTAAGATATTTGAGGATACTACATTCTTGAAATCGTATGTTGATAAGCGAAGATCAGAGGGGATTCAATCCAGAGAGAACAAGCTTAAGGGCGAGTTCGATCTATCTAGATCAGAGCTACAAAAAGAACTAGAACAACTAAAATCATCCAACACAACATTAAAAGCTAATATGCCATTGTCAGCAGATCCGGCAGAGCTTAGAAAGCAAGCACTTGACGAGGTAGACCTTACAAAGAGGGAAATCTTGAATATGAAAGCTGATAACATCGAGCTTAAGAATCAGAACGCTGAAAGGATCGCAAGAGAAGAACAACACCTTGCAGAGCTTAACAGGAAAGAACTTGAGTCAGTTGCAAGAAAAAGGCTAGGAGATAGAAAGCTACCTAGTTTTGTTATAGACAACATAGGTTCATACCTAGGATCAGACGAAGAAACGACAATAGGCAAGATAGATGCTATTAATTCACAGTGGGATGATTTCAGAAAAGATATGGTAACAGCCAGTATTGAAACAACGACACCTGCTGGTACAGGTGAGGAACAAGTTGAGTATAACTTCAACAAACCTTTAGAGGGTCAAAACTGGATGAACAAGTAATATAGGCGAGTCTTAAGACCCGTCTTATAATAATAGGAGGGTCTTAAATGGCTAACAGTTACATTACGATGCAGACAATTGCGGATATGACATTACCTTTGTTAATGGACAATATCGCATTTATGCCACTAATCACTTTAGGAAAGTACAATGGTACTTTTAAAGCAAAAGCTGGAGATACTATTCAGGTTATTAGACCTGCTAGAGTAACAGCAATCGACGGAACAGGGGATATATCATCATCTTATATTGACTTCGCAGAAACAGCGGTCAATATTACACTTGATAAAATCGCAACCGTTCCCCGAAAATGGACTTCCAAAGAAGCTACATTGAATATGGATGACCTACAAAGACTAGTAGTCCAGCCAGCGGTCAACGCACTTGCAGAGCAAGTTAACCTTGATCTATTGGGTCTATATAAGAAGATTTACAACTTCTCTGGGACAGCCGGAACAACTCCAAGTACATTGGCATCTATCACAGCAGCCAGAAAGATTCTGCAAGACAACAGAGCGCCATCTAATGATAGAGCTTATGTATTTGATACAGCAGCCGAGGCTTCTTACTTGAATCTGGACACTTTTTCTGAAGTTGACAAGTCGGGGACTAACTCAGCTCTAAGAGACGCAGCTCTTGGTAGAGTAATGGGGATGATGCTTGCTGCAGACAATCAGGTAATCACACATACTTCTGGTGTTTACACAGCATTGACCGACCTTACTTCTAACGGAGTACAGGCAATAGGAGCAACAACTTTTAATATCGAAAGTGCTGCTGGTACATCTACAGATACTGTTCTTGAGGGTGACATCTTCACTATCGAAACAGGGGCAGCAGCTGGGCAGTATGTTGTAACAGCGGATTCAGCAGCTGCATCATCTGGAGCGGTAGCAGTGACTATCGATCCTCCTCTTAGAGGAGCTACAGCAGATACCGACACCGTAGCTTTTGCAGACGAAGGTATTGGCGCACACGTTGCTAACCTTATGTTCCAGAAAGAAGCTTTCACTTTGGCTTCTGCCCCTCTTGAAGGTGCAATTGGTGGAGCTAATAGCGCTTTTGCAACAGCGCATGGTTTGACCATTACTGTTACTCAGGATTACGACATTAACACAAACACCAACCTTATCAGGTTTGACTACTTGTATGGTGTTCAGGCTACAATGGCCGATCTTGCAGTAAGGGTTATGGGGTAATAATAGCCCCTTCGGGGGCTTTTTTAAGGAGAACCGAATGAAGTGTATGCACTGCGGTGTTGAATTGTCTTATACAGTATGCTTGATACATCAAAAGAAATGTATACAGATGCAAGAAAGGATAGGCGAAACATCAAAAGAAATTGATGAGCCAAAGATCATAGAAGATCTAAACATGGAAGAGATAACAAATCTAACCAAACCAAAGATAATGGAAGCCCTTAAGCAACGAGGGGTAAAGTTCGACAGAACCAACAAGAGAGAAGTACTTGAAGCGTTGCTCATAGAGAATATGGAGTAAATATGGCACTGATAACACTTGTAGAGTTTAAGACATATATGCAAATTACAGATACAACATACGATGCACTTTATTCTACATATATAGAGGCAGTTTCGGCAGATGTTGAAGAAATGGCAAATCAGTATTTTGATCTAACATATGCAGTTAATACAGCTTTAAACTCTCAATACTTATCCGGGAGTATACCTCAATACGATGTGTTTGAAGGTATGACAGTAACAGGTGCAGGGATACCAGAAAGAGCAGTTGTTCAAAGCGCTACTTTATATCAGATAGTAATAAACAAGTTTGCAACTGCCGGGGCTACTGGAATAACTGCCACTTACAATGCAGTGCCAGAACAGATAAAACCTGTAATAGCTAACATGGTTATGTATAAAATAATAAATAATATCTATACCGCTGGTGGAGATATTAAAGACCTCAAGTCTGAGGGAATAGGTTCTGTATCATTGAGTTATGGCGATGGTGCAGCAATAGATAGTACATGGGGATATCCCAGAAACCTTGTTAAATCAATACGGAAAATAAGACGAATAAAAGTTGATATTGGCAAGCTAAGACTTAGAGGTACAGATATAACAAACGAACGAATAAATAGAACCGATCGATATTATAGGACATAAGGAAATATTATGGTTAATAATAACGACATTACGAACACCAAAGCAAACTCAATAATAGATGATACATCGTTACATTATGGACTATGGCAATTAGTCATGGTTACAACGGCCGCAACATTCACAGTATTAGACGATGATTCGTTAGTTCTAGGTTCTTATGCTGGGAAATCTTATCCTGTAGGGACGCAACTGCCAGGAAAGTTTACATCTATACAACTGTCAGCAGGGGAGGTTATCGCTTATGCCTAAACCAGAATATCCATCCAGTAGCCAGACTGTAGACAACACAACAAATACTAGAATCCCATACAAGAATCTTACCGAGTTTGACGATTCCCCTCTATACTATGATTCATCAGTACCAAAAGTAGTGTCTGATGTTTTACTAGAAGTCCCAGGCGGCACTATTGCAATAGGGGAAACAACAGACTTATCAAGTGGATCAGGTGAATTGATTATATCTGATCAGGTAAAAGCAGAAAATAAATATATAGTTACATCTGAATTTGATTCAACTGGAGCGTCACAGCCTAATTATTTTGATCTTGGAGCGCAGAGCGTTTTAAATGTGCAAACAGACTTTTCTCAGGTAATAACAACCAATCCATTAACGTGGTCGTTAACAGGTACAGTTGTTTCCCCTGAGGTGAGACAGATAAACTCATCCACTTTTAAAACAGGTGGAGTAATGACAAACGTGAGGGCTACATTTACAGACAATGCAACAGGTATTGTTGTTCGGTATATACCGGATAAAGCCTCATGGGACGCAGGGACAGGGCTTACCCTTATATCAGGAGACAATAAATTTGATTTTATCAGCACGGCAGCAGATACCCCGGGAGTTTTTAACCTTGGTGTAAATCCATTTGAGTTGGAAAATGGGCAACAACTTGATATAGATATGCGAGCAGATTCTGTTAATGTATTGGGTGATGTAGGGGGGCAGCCGTATCAACTAGCAGATATTCAAGATGGATTATATACAGATATAGGTCTTGATTCTCATGCTAAACAAGTTCAGACAACAGGACTTTTAGAAGGTGGAGTAATATCAATAGCTAGTGGAACAACAGTTGACTGGACAAGTGGGCACGGACAAGTTGTTAATTATGCAGATCCTGAAAATACAACAATTACAGATGTTTTTTGGGATGCGGTAACAGGGACTACACCGACAAACTTAGCCACAGATGGAACCACATTATTTGGATATAATGCGGCTGGTTCGGTAGTAGAAAAACTATCAACTGCTATGTCAATAATTGATGCTCATACTACTATATGGTTTGGGTCTGCTACCCATATAAGCAGTACAATTGTAAGCGTAGTAACCGCCCCTGGTAATCTTGGATATAATGGAATAGGAAGTTTTTCAGATTTTGTAAACCTTATAATAGGCCCCTCTAACGTAGACGGTAATGTTTATGGTGCTAATGGTGCAAATATGACTATTGATGTAGTCGGTGGAAATGCTTTTATGCTTGGCTCTAATTTTAGAACCGATAAAACCATTCCTGATACTGTAACATTGGCAAATGACACAGCTTTAACATTTAATAAGGTATATAGATCGGCTGGGGCTGGATTAAGTATTGAATATGATGGAGCACCAACCACTTTAATAGATCCTACTTCATACGATGACGGTAGTGGGACTTTACAAACAACAACAGCAGGATATTGGACAATACAAAGAATATTTAGAAGCCGTACAGGTGGATCTTTTGTTGCTTATGGTCAAGAGGAATTTGCATCTAAAGCACTTGCGCTTGAAGCGTTGGGGAATGAATCTTTTACAGAAAAGAGTCCTTTACCGTTTACATTGTTTAGATGTTCTTTAGTAGTTTCTCAGGCTGCTACCACATTGAATAATACAGCACAAGCAGAGTTTTTTGATCAATCAAGTTTTAGAATTTTTGGCGCTCAGAGTGCATCCTCTACAATTCCAGGGGTCACAAGTCCAGGAGGGTCAACTGGATCTATTCAGTTTAATAATAGTAGCGCTTTTGGTGGAGATGCAAATTTTCTATATGATTCGACCCTAAAAACAATAGTATTAGAAGCTCCTGGATCTGGTTCTGCTACTTTTGAGTTTGCCAATAGTTCTGATGTTGTAAAAGGTGTTATCAAATATGCAGAGACAGCAGACGAATTCAGTATAAGTGCTACTGGTACAACCTCCGAAATACATCTAAATGATACTGCATATGTTCATAGGGGAACAATTGACGGACGAATTGATATCCATTCAATAACTAATGCTGGTTGTGCTCTTTTAACATTGTCTAATTTTGCTGGTGGTACAGGATTAAGCCTTGAGCATGATGATGCGACAGATGAATCTATAATTGATAGCGAGATCGGAAGTCTTACACTTCAGACAACAACAGCCAGCACAGATATTATATTAAATCCTACTCGTAGGGTTGGTGTTAAAAAAGCTGATCCCGATAGTGTCTTACATATTTACCAATCTGATAATGAAACAGGAATACAAACCGGTTTAACAATTGAGCAAGATGGTACAGGTGATGCAGTTACCCAATATTTATTAACTGGTGGACAGAGATGGGTAACAGGTATTGATAACAGTGGATCGGATGCATATAAGATTTCTTCTAGCCTTGATCTTGCAAGCAATGCCCAGTTAGTACTTGAAACAGACGGACGGTCAGAGTTTTTAGGGAAGCTTGGTGTTAACATTCTTCCAGCAAGTACAATGCACGTTTACGAAGATACAGCAGAAGTCAGTGCAGCAGCAGGTCTGACTATTGAGCAAGATGGTGTAGGAGATGCGGTTGCACAATTCCTTATAACTGGTGAAGAGCGTTGGGTCATGGGGATTGATAACTCGGACGATGACAATTTTGTTTTTGCCAAAAGTGCAGACTTGAACTCAAATCAACAGCTTGTATTGCAGGTAGATGGGAAGAGCAATTTTTAC
>PJEL010000504.1_pt1 | contig 45772 bp, 31 predicted proteins | sample 1853271 | NCBI WGS metagenome assembly PJEL01 (sample SAMN08108733, study PRJNA415343) | Invertebrate metagenome, whole genome shotgun sequencing project. | host: Globobulimina | place: Sweden: Gullmar Fjord | collected 2015-08
AAATGCTGCCTCTTCAAATTCTTTGACCATCTGCCCGCGGCCGAAATAATCGATGGTCCCGCCATTGTTTTTTGAGCCGGGATCTTCCGAATGTTCTTTAGCCAAATCGCTGAAATCTGCCCCGTTTTTTAATTTTTCAGCAAGGTCAGTAATTTTTTCTTTGGCTTTGTTTTGCTCCTCCTCGCTGGCATTTGCCTCTGTTCTGATCAGTATGTGCTGAACCTGAACCTGCTCTCCCTGCTCAAATTCACTGCCATTGGCATTATAATAAGATTCTATTTCATCTTCTGAGACCGGTGCCGTTGTGTCAATTCGTTTTGCAATTAAGGCTTCCACCAGCAGGCGATTTTTTGTTTCGTCAATTTTAAGAACCATTTTGCGGTCTTTGTCAAGACCCAAGGCCATGGACTCTTGGGCCAACAGGTTGATTTCTACCCAGCGGGTGATCAATTCTTTTTTTAATTCAGGATTTGACTGGAGCATGACCTGCGCTTGCGGAGGAAGAAGTTCCGCCATGGCAGAAAGGTCTTTGTTTGTCAGGGTTGAGCTGCCTACCTGGGCCAGAACAGTATCCTTGGCAGACTCTTCGCCCAGTACCGGGAGAGCAAGAGAAAGGGAAAGACAAATCAATACGAGAACTGTTTTTATTTTGAGCATGTACAAATCCTTTTTAAGAGTGAACATTATGGAAACACGATTGTTTTTTAGCGAATAAGGCTGTTTTTTCCATGCAGGCCGGATGGGGCCGTGGTGTTTGGTAACAGGATGCTTTTTTTACCGAGAATTGTTCCCGGATTTGTCACCGAGTTGCAGCCGGTTTGTACGCCATCGCTCAGTAAGGCTCCGAATTTGCGTAAGCCGGAGTCGATTGGCCCCTCACTGGTTTTAACCTGCACGTTTCCAGCGGTAAAACGCAGGTTGGCGAGTTTTGTTCCAGCCCCAAGGTTAACATCCCGTCCAAGAATGCTGTCACCGAGATAGGCAAAATGACCTGCCTTGGCATCATCCATAAATATTGTGTGCTTGACCTCGGTAACATGCCCGACAACGCATTTTTTACCAATGAGGCAGTAGCCGCGTAAATAGGCGCCTTGTCTCACTTCCGTCTGGTCCCCGATAATTGCAGGAGATGCTATATAAGCGCCTGGTTCAACTTTAACGCCGCGACCAAGTTTGATTTTTTCACCAACCAGCACTGCCCCACCCATGATAACGCTGGCGCCTTCTAGAAGCCTATCACCGTCATATACACTCAGTTTGCCCTTGGTGGCATCTCCAAATTCTATTGTTAAATTTTCTGCAGGGAAAAATTTATTATCATAAAAGACAAGGGTATGAGGGAAAGGTTCGCTTTTTTTTGCACTATCTGGGAGAACGGGGTAGTTCTGGGAGTCCATGTAGTTCTTCAGGTTTTTCAGGCCGTCCCATGGGTAGGTTGCTGAAGCGAAGAGTTCCGGGTGTTCAAATTGTGAAAGGTCGAAAAAAGTTTCTGGTCTCAGCATGGCAACACACCTGGCAAAATTTTTAAAAGAGGATTTTGGGTCACTATGGAGCAAAATAAAATTTTGTTCAACATAATTTTATTTTGAAAAATAGGGAGGTGGAGTGACGCGCACTTGACTTCTGTCTACGCAATGTTTAGCTTTGATCAACTTGAATTTAAATGATATAATCAGTTTAATAAATTGACTTTTTTTATGTTTTTTTGTCGATGAGCTATTTGCTGTCAGCTCATATAACGGAGGTGTTTTGTGCAAAATGATGATTCGGTATTTCCTGACAAGGAAGAATTAGCTGATATTGAGGATCCTGATATTCCGGAAGTGTTGCCAATGATGGCAGTTAGGGATGTGGTAGTCTTCAATTATATGATTATTCCTCTTTTTGTTGGACGGCCTGCGTCGGTTGAGGCAATTCAGGAAGCGCTTGCCGCTGATAAACTGCTTTTGCTGGTCACCCAGAAGGATTCCAGCATTGATGAACCCGGAGCAGATGATGTGCATAAGGTGGGCATGGTCTGCATGATTATGCGTACCCTGAAACTGCCTGACGGCAGACTCAAGGTCCTGGTCCAGGCCATGCATAAGGCCAGGATTACAGAAATAGTTCAGGAAGTTCCTCATTTTGCAGCCAGAATTGCTCTTTTCCCGGAAGAAAAAGGCGGTGAGGTCTCTGTTGAGATTGAGGCCATGATGCGAACTGTCCGGGAGCAGACCGAGAAAATTCTGTCGCTCAAGGGAATTGTCTCGTCCGAGTTGATGATCATCTTAAACGAAATCGACGAACCGGGCAGGCTGGCGGATCTGGTGGTGTCAAATTTGCGTCTGAAGACTGCAGAGTCCCAGGAAGTGTTGGAGACCATAGATCCCATTGATCGTTTGAAAAAAGTTGCCGAGTTTCTTCATAAAGAGCTTGAAGTTTCCACCATGCAGGCCAAGATTCAATCTGAGGCCAAGGAGGAAATGGGTAAGACCCAGCGGGAATACTACCTGCGGGAACAGTTGCAGGCCTTGAAAAAAGAGCTTGGCGATATTGATGAGAGATCCGAGGAAATTGAAGAGCTGCGGGCCAAGATCAATAAGGCCAGAATGCCTTCCGAGGTAAAAAAAGAGAGCTTAAAGCAGCTTAAGCGCCTGGATATGATGCATCCAGATGCCTCGGAAGCCAACATAATTCGAACCTATCTGGACTGGATGCTTGATGTGCCTTGGCGTAAAGGCACTAAAGATCGTCTGGATCTGAAAATTGCCCGTCAGGTACTTGATGAAGATCATTATGGCCTGGAAAAAGTCAAGGAGCGCATTCTTGAATACCTGGCGGTACGCAAGTTGAATCGTTCAAGCAAAGGGCCAATCTTGTGTTTTGTCGGGCCTCCAGGTGTGGGGAAAACTTCACTTGGCAAGTCCATCGCCAGGGCCATGGGGCGTAAATTTCATCGACTTTCCCTTGGCGGCATGCGTGATGAGGCAGAAATTAGAGGCCATCGGCGGACCTATATCGGGGCCATGCCCGGTCGTATTATCCAGGGGCTGAAAACCGTTAAAGCAAACAACCCTGTATTTATGATGGATGAGATTGACAAGGTCGGTTCCGATTACCGTGGCGATCCATCATCTGCTCTTCTTGAGGTGCTTGATCCTGAGCAGAATTTTGAGTTTTCCGATCACTACCTGAATCAGCCGTATGATCTGTCCAAGGTTATGTTCATTACCACGGCCAATATGAGTGATACCATTCCGGGTCCTTTACTTGACAGGATGGAGGTGATCCGTCTTTCCGGATATACCCTGGAAGAGAAGGTGGTCATAGCCAGACGTTACCTGCTGCCGCGTCAGATTGAAGAAAATGGTATCCTGCCAAAGCATATCAAGCTTGAAGATGAAATTTTGAGCTTGATTGTCTCAAACTATACCCGCGAAGCGGGTCTCAGGAATCTCGAGCGTGAGATCGGTAAGGTGTGCCGGAAGATTGCCCGCCGTATTGCTGAGGGCGGGAAGGGGCCATATTCCATTACCGATCGAACCATTAGTAAATATCTCGGGCCCCCCGTATTCCAGCCGGAGGCGGAAATTGACACCATCGATCAGCCTGGCCTTGCCACTGGACTTGCCTGGACCGAGGTGGGTGGTGAGATTCTCTATATTGAGGTTTCTTTGCTCAAGGGAAAAGGTGGGTTGACCCTAACCGGTCAGCTTGGTGACGTGATGAAGGAATCTGCCCAGGCTGCCATGACGATTTGCCGTTCCCGCCTGAAAAAGATGGGTCTGGATGAGAACTATTTTGATGATGTGGATGTGCATGTCCATGTTCCCGCCGGTGCCATCCCCAAGGATGGCCCTTCTGCCGGTGTCACCATGGTAACTGCCCTCTGTTCGGCTTTGACCGGCAAAAATGTCCGCAATGACATTGCCATGACCGGTGAGATAACCCTGCGTGGGCGGGTTCTTCCCATCGGTGGTCTGCGGGAAAAAGCTCTGGCAGCTTTGCGGGCCCATATCACCACGGTTATTATTCCTGACCAGAACAAAAAAGACCTTGTTGAAATTCCCAAGGAGTTACGCAAGCAGCTGACTTTTATTCCGGTTAAAAATGTTGATCAGTTATTGAACAAAGTTTTTTAGATTCTTATTTGATTACATTGTCTGAAAGTCCACAAGACCCCCAAAAGAGAAGAACTGGTTCTCTTTTGAAATGGTTGCTTGGCGCTGCACTATTGCTTGTCTGTCTGGCCGCAATTTTTTTCCTGTGGGTCAGCTCATACGCTCATTCTGTTTTTGAAGGGGCTGGCGATGAGCAGGTTGTTGTCTATATTGCCCCAGGAAGCGGATTTTTGACAATCAAAAAGACGCTGGTAACACACCGGGTTATTGCTGATGACATTCGATTCAACCTGCTTGCCCGCTGGATGGATGCAGCGTCAAAAATGCGGGCCGGGGAATATGTTTTTTCTCCTGGCCTGACTCATCAGTCCATCATTGAAAAACTCGCCAAGGGTGATGTTGCTTATCGGCCGCTTACCATTCCTGAAGGCTCCTCTCTTGACCAGATCGGAGCCCTGCTTGCTGACCGTGGTTTTGATCTGGAAGATTTTGGGCGTCTGGTGCGGGATCAAGATTTTATCGCTTCACTTTCTCTTTCTTACCCCACCCTTGAGGGCTACCTCTTTCCTGATACCTATTTCATCACCCGTGAGCAAAACCTGGAAGATGTAGTGAAAATGATGGCAACCCGTTTTCATGAGGTTTTTTCCGCCTTGCCTCCTGCTGGAAAACAGCATGGGCAATTATCTCCCCATCAGGTGGTTATTCTGGCCTCCATTGTGGAAAAGGAAACTGCTGTTGCCGAGGAGCGTCCTCTGATCGCTGCTGTTTTTTTGAATCGTTTGAAAAAAAAGATGAAACTTCAGGCCGATCCAACTGTCATTTATGGTATTGCTGATTTCTCCGGCAATTTAACTCGTAAAGATTTGAGAACCCCGTCGCCCTATAACACCTATACCCTGAAAGGGTTGCCGGTGGGACCCATTGCAAATCCGGGCAGGGAATCTCTTCTTGCTGTATTGCAGCCAGCGGATGTCCCATATTTCTATTTTGTCGCAAAAAATGATGGCAGCCATTATTTTTCCAAGACATTGCGGGAGCATAACAGGGCAGTACAGCGTTTTCAGAAGCATAAAAAAAAGAAGTAAGATGGATATAATGAGCACTGGAAAAAAATAATTGAGTCAGATATGGTGATTTTAGTACCTTAGAAATTATTTTCGTGTTTTTATACCCTGCTATGGCGTACTAAAAAGAGTCCAAGGGCCTTAACAAAATTTCCAGTGGCTCTGGGGCCGGAAATAATAATATCTTTTGTGAGTCTTAAGGATAGATGGAGGCAGCGATGATGGAAGAAGGTGTGGGCGAGCGGCAGAGGCACAAAAAAATCTGGTTGTTGGGGAGTCAAAGCGGGTTTTCGCTTATGGAGTTGATGATTGTTATGGTCATCCTCGGCTTGCTGGCGTCACTGGTTGGTCCGGCGATGTTTAAAAAATTAGGTACTGCCAAACAGAAAACTGCTGCAACGCAGATTGGTATGCTGATGGCATCTCTGGATTCGTATCGACTTGATGTTGGCCATTATCCCTCGCAGAATGAAGGGCTTGAGGCTCTGGTGGTTAATCCTGGGGAAGATAAATGGGATGGCCCCTATCTAAAGAAAGGCCTGCCTAAAGACCCGTGGGATAATGAATACGTCTATGCAAATCCTGGTAGTCACGGTGAAGTTGATATCTCTTCTCTTGGGGCGGATGAGAGGGAAGGGGGAGAAAAGGAAGACCAGGATGTAGGCAGTTGGGAGTAAGTTAATTACGAATATGCAATTACGAATTACGAGTTAAAGTAAGAGTCTGATCTAGACCAATACTTAAAAATCGTAATTCGTAATTTTAAAGAAACTATTCAGCCAACCTTAAAAAATTATCAAAAGCACTGTGCTGTAACTGAAAGTTACATTTCTACTTGCCTTTTTCCTTGTGCAACTCAATTTTTGATTCGGCAGGACTCATGTCTGGGTCTGCCTCAATTCGTATATTCACGCGGTACTTTTCTTCCAGGGCCAGGATGTCGGCCCGTTTCTGATTTAACATATATTGGGCAATATCCATGGGGAAACGACAGGTAATAGCATTTGTTGTTTTCTTAATGGCACCGGTATGTATGCGGCGTAACTGGGCGAGGGCCATGGTTTCAACGGAACGAATCAGGCCAAGCCCCTGACAGTGATTGCAGCGCACGTAACTACCTTTCTGGATTGGTGGTCCCAGTCGCTGCCTGGATATCTGCATGAGACCGAATTTTGAAATGCGAGTGGTATCCACTTTGGCCTTGTCCGATTTCATGTGTGACTTGACCGCTTTTTCGACCTCCCGGATATGCTTTTTGTCCCGCATGTCAATGAAATCAACGACGATAAGCCCGCCTAAATCCCGCAACCTGAGTTGTCTGGCCAGCTCTTCGGCCGCTTCCATATTAGCCAGAAAAATGGATTGCTCAAAGTCTTTATCTTTTGAGGTGCGCCCGGAGTTAACATCAATGGCAACCAGGGCCTCGGTGGGGTTTATGACAATTGAGCCGCCTGAGGGCAAGTTGACTGAAGGGTTGTAAATGGACTCGATTTGATCTTCAATCTGGTGAAGATTAAAAATCGGTCTGGCTCCTTTGTGGAGTTTGGCTTTGGCCTTGCGTTGTCTGGCCGGCAGCAGGCTGAGAAAATTTTCAACCTGCCCCAGGGTTCCCGTGTTGTCAACAAGGATTTCCTGGATGTCCGGAGTGAAATGATCCCGCAGAAAACGAGCGGTGACATCCTGTTCTTTGTATACCAGGGCAGGCGCCTCCTTGGTTTGCCCGCGTTTTTTGATCTCTTTCCAGAGGTTGAGCTGGTAGCGGATGTCCACGCCCATGGCCGTTTTGGTCACGTCTTTAGCGGCGGTACGAATGATATAACCGATCTCTTCCGGGAGCTTGGCCGACAGGACAATATCGCGCAGCTTGGTCCGTAAGGTGTCGTCATCTATTTTTCGGGAGATCCCGTGGCTGTCACTGCCCGGCATAAGTACCACATAACGGCCCGGCATGGACAGGTAGGTAGTCACACTTGCGCCTTTATTGCCAGTGGCCTCTTTGACCACTTCCACCAACACCTCCTGGCCTTTACGGATGACCTCCTGGATTCTCAGGTCCTTCCAGTGGGTTGAGGTGGGGATGTCCTTGCAGTAGTATTCTGGATGGATGTCGCTAAAGGGAAGAAAACCGTTTTTTTCAATGCCCATATCGACAAAAACTGCCTGCAGGTTTGGCTCGATGGCCGTGATGATTCCTTTGTAAATATTACCCTTTGTCTGAGCCCTGGAGACGGTTTCCAGATGAAATGAGCTCAGCTTGCCATTTTCTAGCAAAGCAATACGCGCCTCTTCCGGTTCATCGGAGTTGATGAGCAGCTTCAGTGCCGGAGCAGGTTTAGCTGGCTTTGCCGGTGTCTTTTTGGCAGGAGCTTTTTTGGCAGGCTTTTTCCCCTTTGCAGCAGGTTTTTTTGCCGGAGTTTTTGCCGGAGTTTTTTTGGCACGGGGCTTGGCTTTTGGTTTCTCTTTTTTAGCTGGAGCCTCTTGCGTTTTTTTGGTTGTCTCTTTTTCTTCTGGTGATTCTGTTTTTTTGTCTTCGCTCATGTTGTTCCTTTGTTAACAGCCGTACCTTGTTTTGCTGCGGCTGCTTACACGTAATTGGTTATGTTTCTTTGTGCTGACCAACGCAACAAACACCTACTTAGTGATGTGTTACGCTGATTGCAATGTCTGATAATAGCTCAAATTCCTGTGCACCATCTTGGTAATTTTACCATTTTCAACCAACTGCGTTAAAAGCCTGTTGGTGGATATGCTGTCAAGGTTTAAAGCCTCACAAATATCATTCTGGGTGCATGGTCTTCGTTGCAGCATTTCTAAAATTTCAGTTTTTTGAGCCGAACCTGTATTCTTTCTCTTTCTTTTGCTGAAATCTGCTATAATTTCAACAGTTCCAGGCAGCTGCCGGCCAATTGAGTTAAGTTCTTCCTCTGACAGAGGAAGAGCAAATGATTCAAGAGGGGGTCTTGCCACCGTGTTTAATTGAATTTTATCCGGCTTAATACGCTTAATGGCCTGCTGCAAGGACACTATGTCCTTGGGGGAATCATTTATGCCTTTGGCAAGCAGGATTTCCAACCACAGCTTCCCGCTATATTCTTTGGAAAACAGGCAGAGGCCGTCAATTATTTTATCCAGGCGCACGCAACTGGCAGGCCTGTTTATTTTGCGATAACTTTCTTCTCTTGCCGCATCCAGGGACGGAGTGACGATGTCGGCTTTGAGTAAAGCGTTTCTTACATCTTGCTCAAAAAATAGTGAGCCGTTGGTGAGAACGGCAATCGATTGATCGGTTTTTTCTTTGAGAAAGGAGATTATGTCCTTAAGTCCACTGTGCAGGGTCGGTTCTCCGCTTGCAGTGATGGTGAACACGTCAATGGGTTTTTCTTCCTGGTTGCGCTGGGTGAGAAAAGAATCAATTTCGTCAATAATATCAGTGGTAGGAGTATATTCTTTTCTGTCACAGGTGAAATTCGTTGTTGGGCCGACTTCGCAGTAAATACAGTTGAAATTGCATGTTTTAGCGGGTAATAAATCAATGCCCAAGGACAGTCCCAGACGCCTGGAGTTAACGGGCCCAAACAGGTAGTTCATATAAGAATAATGACACGATTAAAGTTTTTCAATTTTGATCTTCAAGGGGTATCTAAAAAGAGTACCGCTCCACTTTGTAAAGTTTTATGCACCTATTACATACATATAAAAACAAACAGCACCAGTTGGCAAGATAAAGTTTTGCCTTGACACCTATTATAATGAAAAGGTAGTTTTATCCTTTTAAGTAAAATATTAATAAGTTACATGAACTATTCATGTGAATATGAAAAACTTTAAATAAACTCGGAATGTAACTTGTCAACAGTGCTTCAGCTAGGTACAAGCAGACTGGAGAATAATAGTTGTTAGCTATGTGAACCAGCCTGATCGCGCCTAGATGGGGTGCTGCTGACAAGTTACCAAGTTACAGGGACATATTATGCGTAGTGATGCAGTGAAGAAAGGTTTGGAAAGGGCGCCTCACAGGTCGTTGTTCAAGGCCATGGGTTATACCAATGAGGAAATCAGCCGACCGCTGATCGGAATAGGTCATGCCCATAATGAGATTATTCCAGGCCACATCCATCTTGATAAGATTGTTGAAGCGGTAAAAGCCGGGGTACGTATGGCCGGTGGCACACCTGTGTCATTTGCCACCATTGGTGTCTGTGACGGCATTGCCATGGGACATACGGGTATGAAATATTCTCTGGCCAGCCGTGAAATTATAGCTGATTCTGTGGAGATTATGGGGCAGGCCCATCCGTTTGATGCCATGGTGCTGGTGCCAAACTGTGATAAGGTTACACCGGGCATGCTCATGGCTATGCTCCGGGTTAATATCCCGGCATTGATGGTCAGTGGTGGGCCGATGCTCACCGGTCGTTTCCAGGGAAAAGAAGTGCATCTGGTCAGTGTTTTTGAAGGCGTGGGCAAGGTCAAGGCAAAATCCATGACCATGGAGGAGCTTGATGAGCTTGAAGATGCGGCCTGTCCCGGTTGTGGTTCCTGTGCCGGAATGTTTACGGCAAATTCCATGAATTGTCTCACCGAGGCTCTGGGCCTTGGTCTACCAGGAAACGGAACAATTCCAGCTGTGTCTGCAGCACGAATCAGGTTGGCCAAGCAGGCGGGGATGGCGGTGATGAACCTCTTCCATGAGGAAATCAGACCTCGGGATATTGCCACCCGCGAGGCCTTTGAAAATGCCATGGCCGTTGATATGGCCCTTGGTTGTTCAACCAATACGGTGTTGCATGTGCCGGCCATTGCCGGGGAGGCAGGGGTTGACCTGCCGCTGGAAAGTTTTAATGAGGTCAGTGAGCGGGTTCCACATCTGTGCAGCCTGATTCCCGGTGGTCCCCATAGCCTGCAGCAACTTAATGAGGCCGGCGGAGTACAGGCAGTCATGGGAGAATTGCTTAAAACTGAGAAAGGTTTGCATCAGCAGGTTATGACCGTAACCGGCAGAACCCTTGGTGAAAACTTACAAAAAGCACATGTTCGGGATAGTGAAATAATTAAACCTGTTGCTGATCCCTATCACAAGCAGGGCGGTATTGCTGTTTTGTATGGTAATCTGGCTCCGGACGGTGCAGTCGTCAAACAGTCTGCCGTGGCAGATGAGATGATGTGCCACACCGGCCCTGCGAGGGTTTATGATTCTGAGGAAGAAGCGCAGTCTGCTATTCTTGCCGGCAGCATTAAATCCGGTGACGTGGTAGTTATTCGCTATTGCGGACCTAGGGGAGGACCTGGAATGCCTGAAATGCTCTCGCCCACTTCGGCAATAATCGGCATGGGCTTAGGCAAAAGTGTGGCCTTGATTACTGATGGACGTTTCAGCGGTGGAACCCAGGGTGCCTGCGTTGGTCATGTGTCTCCTGAAGCGGCTGATGGTGGCCCGATTGGTTTGATTTGCGAAGGGGATACCCTCGTAGTGGATATCACCGGAAAAAGGCTCCACTGTGAAGTGGATGAAGCAGAAATGGCTAAACGCCGTGAAGCTTGGCAGCCTCCGGCTCCCAAAATTACCACAGGATATATTGCACGATATGCCAAAATGGTTAGTTCCGGCAGTACTGGCGCGGTTTTGAAATAACAATACAAAAATGATGAATAAGGATAAGGAGTTTTGCATTTGCATTCTCCTTACTTCTTAATTTCTCTTTTATCCTTTTTAATTAATGAAAAAAATTTTATACAAAAAAGCAGCTGCCTTTTTGTTTTTTTCGGCCACGGTACTTTGGGCTGTTCAATGTACAGCGGGGGAGGCTATCTCCGGTCCGTGGCAGATTACAGCTGACAAGATCACTCGCTATGGCAAGCCGGAAAATATCGTTGCCGAAGGCAATGTCATTTTACAGCGGGATGAGCCTGGTAATCCAGATCCTTTGACCATTACAGCCGACTGGATTCGTTATAACGTGGCTGATGGTGTTGTGCATGCCAGGGGGCACCTGACCATGCGTAACACCAAGGAAGATGTTGATGCAGATGAGGCTGTAATTGATCTCAATGATGATACTGCAACCCTGACGGAAACCACCCTGTTTGTGCCGGAAAATAACCTCCACTTCACCGGTTCTGAAGTGGAAAAGATTGACCCAATTACCTATCATTTTAAGGGTGGAGACTTCACCAGTTGTAAGGTGGAGGAAGGGAAATCACCTCCCTGGCTCTTTTCTTCAGCTGACACCGTGGTTACCCTGGAAAAATCAACTGTATTAAAGCATTCCGTGTTGCGGGTTAAAGGGGTTCCTGTCCTTTATGTGCCCTATCTGATCATTCCCGGCAACACGAAACGGCGAACCGGTTTTCTGTTGCCGGAGATCTCCTCTTCAAACCTGAGTGGAGTAGGCCTGATAACCCCATTTTTTATCGATCTTTCCCCGAGCAGCGATATTACCCTCTACCCGGGCTACCTTGCCGATCGTGGTGTCTACGCCGGTGCGGAGTTTCGTTATGTGGCTGATGAAAGGTCACGGGCAAATGTTGCCGGAACCTATATCTATGATAAAACCGAAGACACTGTTGACGATGATTATAAAGATGATGGGTATTTAAGAACTGAGCAGCATAGATATTGGATACGCGGTAAGCTCGATCATGATTTTGGCGACGATTTTGTTCTCCGGGCCGATGTTGATGTTGCCTCTGACCGGGATTATATCCAGGAATTTGGCAAATATGCCAACGGTTTTGAAGACAGTGATGATAGTTTTTTCAAAGATTTTAACCGTGGTCTTGCCGAGGAGACACTTTCCTATCGTCCTTCTCAGTTGCAGCTTGGCAAAACATGGGCCTCTTCTTTCCTTGGTGCTCGAGTCGTTGGAATTGACGATCTGGACAAGAGTGATACTGATCCCAGCCAGGTAGATACCTTGCCCTATGTTCTTTATAATGGCGTGGTTGAGCTTGCTAAGCTGCCCGTGAGCCTCAGCTGGAACTCTGAGTATGTCAACTATTACCGGGAAGAAGGGGTTGGGGAGCAACGACTGCACATGCACCCCCGGTTAACTGCTCCTCTTCCCTTTTTTGGCAAACTTTTTGAAGGAACTGTTTCCACTGGACTGCAGGAGACAATTTACCGCATAAAATCCAATGGCAGTTCGGCAAATAAATGGCAATATGACAACGATCAGGAGCGGACAGCCTGGGATGTTAATGCCAATATTGCCCTGCCATTGTCCCGGGATTTTAATGTTGGCATCGGTACTGTTGACTGGATGAATCATTACCTGAGACCTGAGATGGGTTATACCTATATCTCAGTGGATGAGCAGGACGAGTTGCCCCAGATCGATGCCATTGACCGGGTCTCGCTGACCAATAGGTTGGATTACAGCATCAATAATTATTTTCGTTTTGGCGGCAGCGATGGAGAGACTGCGTTTAACCGCTATATCGGCTACCTTAAGTTCTCCCAGTTCTATGATATCGAGGAGCAGCGGCGGGATACTTCCGGGTCGGCTGATAAGAGGCGGCCCTTTTCAGATATTAAAATGGCTTTGAATGTTTATCCGCTGAACCGTTGGCAGACAAAATACACGACAACCTACAGTGTGTACGGAGAAGGCGTAAAAAGCTATGACCTGTATACAAAATATACTGCAAAAGGTGGGGATTTTGTCTCTCTTGATTATCGATATACCAAGGGCTCTGATGTGAATCAGCTTAATGCGGAGGTCGGCGTCAGGCTCACTCCTGTTTTATATTTGGAAGCTGATATCAAACAGTCGCTCAGTTACGATGAAATCACCAGTGCCTCCTTTGGGATCGTCTATCATCCCCAGTGCTGGGCGGTGAAGTTTTTGGCTGAAAAAAATAGTGATGATAAGCGCATTGTGCTCATGTTTTCCATGACCGGTCTTGGCCAAGCTCTTGGCTATGGACTTGAGCAGGATATGCAGGGAGGCCTTGATTACGATTCGGGTAGTGATGGGCTTGATCTTGATTAGCAGCTTGTGTGAGCCAGGGAGATTGTTTTAATGTATTTTGACGTATTTAACGGCGACGCTGATGGTATTTGTGCTCTCCATCAGTTGCGCTTGGAAAATCCTAAGGATTCCGAGCTTATTTCCGGAGTAAAGCGAGATATTAAGCTGCTTGAGCAACTGGCTGCCCAGCCGGATGTGTCCGGGGCTGAAATTACTGTTCTTGATATTTCTCTCGACAGCAATAAGGATGCCCTGCAGATACTGCTCCAGCGAGATAATACCGTGAATTATGTGGATCATCATTTTGCCGCAGATATTCCTGATTCGGAAAAATTAGCGGCAACCATCGATCCCAGCCCTGATGTCTGTACTGGTTTGATCGTTGATCGGTTGCTGGGTGGGAAATTTCGTGGCTGGGCAGTGGTGGCAGCTTTTGGCGATAACCTCCATGTTGCCGCCAGGGAGGCTGCTGCACCCCTTAACTTGTCTGATGCCGAGCTTACCATGCTCCGTGAGCTTGGTGAGTTGATGAACTATAACGGCTATGGCAGGACTTTGTCTGATTTGCATTGCACTCCCCAGGAGTTGTATGGGGCTGTGAAGCCATTTGAAAATCCTCTGGATTTTTATCTTCAGTCGGAGGTGCTCGGCAGTCTGAAAAAAGGTTTTGCGGCAGATATGGGGCTGGCCCGTGCTGCTGAACCAATTTCAGTCAGTGACACAGGACGGGTCTTTAAATTTCCCGATGCCCCATGGTCACGCAGGGTTGCCGGTGTTTTTAGTAATGAAAAGGCTCGTGAACTGGAAGAAAAGGCCCATGCTTTGCTTGTTGACAACGGTGATGATACCTTTTTAGTCAGCGTCAGGGCTCCCTTGGCTAATAAGCAGGGGGCTGTGGGGCTATGCCGGCGGTTTCCAACCGGTGGCGGCCGTGAAGCGGCGGCGGGTGTCAATGCTTTGCCTCTTGAGCAATTGGATGATTTTCTTGCCGCATTTCATGATAGCTGGTAATTTTTAGTCTACACTCAAGAGCTACCCTTCAAAAACAGGAGACCACAGTATGGCCCAAAAGATATTTTCTTTGCTTTTCATTATGTCCCTGATCTGTGGATCTCCGGCTCTGCTTCTGGCGGAGGATTCCAAACCCAAAGCTGCTGATCTGGTAACCGATGGGCAGGCAATTGACCTTACCTCAATGCGCTATCAGGGGCTTTTCAAAGAGCTTCGACTGCGGCACAAGTTCAGCCAGCAGGAAATTGATGCGGACTTTGCCGGTGTCAAGGTGAAACGGCGGGTTTTGGAGCTTATGGACACCCAGTGGGAGGCCAAGCCCTATTACCAGTATTATCCTCGCTTTATTACCAGGGATGTGGTGAAGGAAGGACGCAAGCAGTTGGCAAAGCATAAAGCTTTGCTCGATAAGGTAGAAGGTGAAATCGGGGTTGAGCGGGAAATTGTGGTGGCCATTTGGGGTATTGAAACTCGTTATGGACGCCATAAAGGGGCGTTTAACCTTTTCCAGACTTTAAACACCATGTTTGATGCCTATCCGAGAAGACGTGCCTTTTACCGGAAGCAACTTGTACATTTTCTCCTGCTCTGTCGGGAAAATAATGTTGAGCCTTTGTCTGTGACAAGCTCCTATGGTGGTGCCTTTGGTCAGACCCAGTTTATCCCATCAAGTTTCAGGGAATACGCCATTGATTTTGATGGTGACGACAAGGTTGATGTGTGGAATTCCACCCCAGACGTGTTGGCCAGTATTGCAAATTATTTACAACGGTTTGGATGGGTCAAGGGGGTCTCTATTTACCATGAGCTTGGTAGAAAATTGAAAAGTAAGGAGCTTGAAGCGGCCTATAAAAAGGGGAGGAAGGGTTTTGTGCCACTTGCTGATGTCGCAAAAACTCAAGGAATGAGCTTGCCTCCATCCCAGGAGAACAAAAAACTGACCATTGTCGGGCTGGAATTGAAAAACGGAGGCATGCGCTATGTGGCCGGTTATCCAAATTTCCAGGCCATTACAGCCTGGAATCATTCAAACCGATATGCCATGGCGGTAACAGAGTTGGCTGAGAAGCTGGCTGGAAAGTAAGTAAACGTCCACCAGCACCTCAGGTAGGCGAGTGCAACGAGACTCCGCTCGTTGGTTTAGGTCTTGTCACAGAGGAAAGAACTCTAGCGACAAGACCTAAACCAACGAATCTAAGGCACTGATAAACGTTTACTTCTGTGCCTCATAGAATGAACAAAAAAAGGGAGCCAGGCAATTTGCCTGGCTCCCTTTTTTATTTTTAAAACAAGAAGTGTTACTTGTTCATTTCCTTGTTTCCATCAACCAGCACATCGACCACTGAAGGATCAGCCAAGGTTGAGGTGTCGCCAAAGTCATCCTGGCCAGCGGCAATTTTACGCAGGATACGGCGCATGATTTTGCCACTTCTGGTTTTGGGCAGTCCTTCGGCAAACTGAATAAACTCAGGAGTAGCAATAGGACCGATTTCTTTACGAACATGGGCTCGCAGCTCTTTCAGCAGCTCACCAGAAGGTTCAACGCCTGACTGGAGAGATACATATGAGTAAATGGTCTGTCCCTTAATGTCATGGGGGGCTCCAACAACAGCTGCCTCGGCAACTGCCTCATGGGAAACCAGGGCAGATTCGATTTCAGCGGTTCCCATTCTGTGCCCGGAAACATTGATAACGTCATCAAGACGTCCCATGATCCAGAAATATCCGTCAGCATCACGGCGTACACCATCTTCCGGATCGTAGATTCCCGGGTAGCGATCAAAATAGGTTTTCTTGAAGCGCGCAGGATCACCAAAAACACCGCGAAGCATTCCAGGCCAAGGTTTTTTGACAACCAGATGGCCGCCCTCATTAACGCCTACCGTCTTTCCTTCTTCATCCAGGATATCAACATCAATACCGGGAAGTGGCAGGGTTGCTGATCCTGGTTTTAAAGGTGTGGCATATGGCAAAGCGGAAATCATGATTCCACCGGTTTCAGTCTGCCACCAGGTATCAACGATGGGCAGTTTACCGCCACCAATTTGAGCATGATACCACATCCATGCTTCGGGGTTGATTGGCTCCCCAACACTGCCGAGTAAGCGCAGTGAAGAAAGATCATATTTCTCAGTCCACTCTTTTCCTTCACGCATCAAGGCGCGAATAACTGTGGGAGCAGTATAGAAAATGTTTACTTTGAATTTATCAACAATTTTCCAGAAGCGATCAGGAGCAGGGTAGGACGGAACCCCTTCAAACATCAATGAAGTGGCACCGAGAGCCAGTGGGCCGTAGAGGATGTAGCTGTGTCCTGTAATCCAGCCGATATCAGCGGTACACCAGTAAACGTCATCATCTTTCAGGTCAAAAACCCACTGACAGGTGTGAGCGGCATAGGTGAGGTAGCCACCTGTGGTATGGACAACTCCTTTAGGCTTACCGGTGCTGCCACTGGTGTAAAGGATGAACAGGGTATCTTCAGCATCCATACTTTCAGGGGGACAGTCATTGGAGATCTCAAGGGAGTTGACTTCCTCATCCCACCAGCTGTCGCGACCCTCTTTCATGTTGATGTCGTTGCCACCGCGTTTGACAACAATGCATTTTTCAACAGAATCGCAATCTTCCAGGGCTTCGTCAGCATTTGGTTTCAGTGGGATAGTTTTTCCGGCCCGTAAAACAGCATCGGCGGTAATAAGCACCTTTGCCTCACAGTCCTGAGTACGACTGCCAAGGCTTGCGGCAGAGAAACCGGCAAAAACAACAGAATGGATAGCTCCGATTCTGGCGCAGGCCAGCAGTGAGATAGCCAGCTCAGGAATCATAGGCAGGTAAACGGAAACACGATCGCCTTTTTTTACCCCATATTTTTTCAGCACATTGGCAAAGCGGCATACTTCACGGTGCAGCATTTGATATGTGTAAACTTTTACATCTTCTTCAGGCTCACCCTGGAAGATGAGGGCTGCCTTGTTGCGGCGGCCATTTTCCAAATGCCGGTCAAGACAGTTATAGGAGAGATTGAGTTTTGCGCCGTCAAACCATTTAATTTCAGGTTTGTGCAGGTCAGCGTCGAGTACGGTGTCCCATTTTTTGTCCCAGCTGATCAGCTCTTCCGCGCGATCTGCCCAGAATCCCTCAGGATCCTCCATGGAGCGTTTGTAGTGGGCCTGATATTCGTCCATGCTTTTAACATGGGCTGTTGCCTGGCCTTCAGCAGGGGGATTAAAAACCCGCTGCTCATCCATAAGACTTTCGATTTTTGATTCTTCAGTGCTCATTGCGCCTCCCTGAAAAAATATGTTTTAAAGTGTGAAAAAAAATACCAGTAGACTTACCGAAGGTAAAATTACCTATAGGTAAACACAGTAGATAACCAATTGAGTAGTCAGAGGTCAAGAGAAAAATGAGGGTGAAAGTGACTTTTTATTTTTCGGAAAATAAAAATAAAGAAGAATTGGAATGATAAAGCTGAATTAAGAGGCGTGTAGCGTCCGCTTAAATGAAACTTATGCCCTTGTGGTATAAAAGCAATTTGTGATATAATTTTTGTTAGACTGTTTGCATGTAAAAATATTTAGTGACGGGTGGAACTGGTGAGAGGCTGTTTTTTTGCGTGGGTGATCACGTTTTATTTTTCTATGTCCTTGGCCGCTTTTGCCGACTCGGTATGTCAGTCCTCCATGCGCGAAGTACCGGAGGGTAGTTTGCCACTTTTTTTCGATGATGCTGGTTTGGAAAATGTGCGAGCGGCAGTTGAAAAGAGTCTCAAAGGTTTTAGTGCTTTTACCAAAAAAGACGAAATTGAAATATGCGATAGGAAGTACAGTGTCGGAAGTCTGCGAGCATCTCTGCAAACGTTTTTAAAAGGTGTCGCTAACTATAGCAATGAGGCAGATTTTCAGCGGTTTATTTTTGAAAATTTTACCATCTGTCAGTCTCAAGGCAGGGATGGGACTGGGGAGATGCTGGTTACCGGCTACTATGAGCCTCTCTTTGCCGGAAGTCTGGAAAAAAAAGCACCTTACCTCCATCCCCTGTATCAGCTGCCTGCTGATTTGGTGGTGACCGCGGAAAAAAAGGTTGGCCGGATGCTCGGTGGCAGGCTGGTGCCATATTGGTCCCGCTCTGAGATTGAAAATTCTGATCTTCTGGCAGGAAATGAGCTTATCTATCTTGCTGATCCGGTTGAAGCCTTTATCCTCCATGTCCAGGGCTCAGGCAGGATCCGTTTGCCGGATGGCAGAGTTTTCGCAATGGGATTTGCCGGCAGTAATGGTCGAAAATATCGCAGTATTGGCAAATTGCTGGTGGAGCGGGGTGTTATGAGCTTGCAAGAGGTGACCATGCCCAAAATTGTCACCTATCTGCATGATAACCCTCAAGAGATGCAGGCGATTCTGCATTTTAATGAGAGGTATATCTTTTTTACCCTGTCCGCTGCTAGCGGGTCTTCTCCCCATGAGGGGCCGGTGGGAAGCCTTGGCAAGCCTTTGACCGCAGGACGCTCTCTGGCCCTGGATAAAAGCTGTTTTCCGGTGCCAATGATTGGTTATCTGGAAACCGAAGTTCCCTATTTTGATGATTCCGGTAAACCAGCTGGTTGGAAGCCTCTTCATCGTTTTGTGGTAAACCAGGATAGTGGTGCAGCCATCAAGGGGCCCGGCAGAGTAGATCTGTTTTATGGGAGTGACGGATATGCCGAAAAGGCAGCCGGTGTCATGAAACAACCCGGGACAATGTATTTTTTAATACTGAAAAAATAATAATTGAATGCCATAAAATCGTAATTTTTCGAATTTTTAATTCGTTATTACAATGGGGGAAATATGAAACAGCCTGAAATAGATTACTGGATTTCTTGTATGCTTGGGGTCAGTGATAAGGTTTCGGATATTAATATGACAGTTGGCAGAACTCTGCAGGTGGAGGCATCAGGACAACTTACACCTGTGCAGGTAACTCCAGAAGTCAGGGAGTTGACGCCTTTTCAGACCGAAGTGTTTGCCTTGAATTTAATTGCCGGGAATAAACGCCTTCTTAAAGATCTTGCCGCACACGGATCGTGCGATCTTTCGTACTGGCTCGGAAACAAAGCTCGTTTCAGGGTGAATGTTTTTTCCCAGAAGGAAAACCTGTCAACCGTACTACGAAAGCTTCCCACCGAGATTCCAACCATCGATGGCCTGCATCTGCCCCAGGTTATGAAAACGATGTCGGATAAACTCAATTGTTTTATTATGGTCACCGGTGCCACCGGGTCCGGTAAGTCAACGACCCTGGCAGCTTTGCTTCACAAGATTAACAGAGAGCGCGCGGTGCATACGGTTACCCTGGAAGATCCCATAGAATTTGTCCATCCCCATCTCAAAGCCACTTTTAATCAGCGGGAGCAGGGAAATGATTTTGATACCTTTGCCAATGGCTTGCGTGCTGCGTTGCGTCAGGCCCCCAAAGTAATTCTGGTTGGTGAGATGCGTGACCGGGAAACAATGGAAATCGGCCTGACAGCTGCGGAAACAGGTCATCTGGTTTTAAGTACTCTCCATACGGTGGATGCCGGTTCCACCATCAACCGTTGCCTTGGTATGTTTGAACATGATGAGCAGCCCCAGATAAGAAATCGGCTGGCAGATACTATCCGCTGGATTGTCTGTCAGCGCTTGCTCCCTAAAGTTGGGGGAGGCCGGGTTGCCTCTTTTGAGATCATGGGTATGAATCTGCGCGTCAAAGAGGTTATTGTAAATGGCGAGTCGGAAGGAAAAACCTATTACGAAATTATCGCAGACGGCAGCGCCATGGGCATGACCACTTTTGAGCATTACATCCTCGGCCTTTATGAAAAGGGTCTTGTCACCGAAGAGACAGCCATGGGTTATTGCTCACGGAAAAGCGCCATGGGCCGCGGACTTGATCAGATTAAAGCCGCCCGTGGCGAATCAACCACCGGTATTGACGGGTTGGGCATGGAGCAGGAAAAGAAAGATGGCAAGTATGACGCTTTCTCTTAGATGAATGGAGAAAATGAAGAAGCAAGTTATCCCAAAAACAAAAACCTTTAAATCATGAGGTAGTCCATGATTTCTGCATGTCCAAACTGTGGGCAGACACTTAATTTAAACGAAGGTCAGCAGCAGAAAATAGAGAATGCTCTGGCCTCTCTGGCGCCTGGAAAATCATTAAAATTTAATTGTCCCCATTGTCTGAAACCTATTGAGCTGCAAGCAGGTGATGCTGCGGCGACAAAAAAGCCAGCTGTAAAAGCTGGATCTGGCTCACCGTCCTTAAAAGGGGTGATCTCACCTCCTGCTGCACCGGCTCTCGATTGGCTTGAGCGGGGAGATCTTGGCAAAGGAGAGGTTGTTGAGGATGTGCCACAGGTTCTCATTCTTATCAAGGATGAGTCCCTGCAAGGGAACGTTGTCGGGCTCTTTGAGGATTTGGGTTATAAGGCGGTTATTCCCCAGGGTGCCGCAGAGGCTATTGAACTGATGCGGTTTACAAGCTATGAGGCAGTCGTCCTTCATACCGGTTATGAGGGCAGTCTGGCCGAGTCAACTTTTCATGCCTCCATGCAGTCCATGTCGATGACCAAGAGACGCTATATTTTTTACGTGCTGATGGGGCCTGAACTGCATTCCATGTATAATTTGGAAGCGTTATCCCAGAGTGCTAATCTGGTGGTCAATGAGAAGGAGATCACAGCCTTTCCGCTCATCCTTAAAAAAGGATTTCGGGATTACGATGAGTTGTTTGGCCCCTATCTCTCAGCTCTGCAGGCTGTGGGGAAAAAATAATTTAAATTTTTTTTGGTTAAGAAAAAATGGAACTTTTAAAGTGGGATGAAGAATATAGCGTTGGAGTCAGTGAGATCGATTCGCAGCATCAGCAGATTTTTGTACTTATTAATAAGTTGATTGGAGCGCTTTCGGCAGGAGGGGAAAGAGATACTGTGAGGAGTGTCTTGGAGGAAATGATTAATTATGTGGATTATCATTTCGGTTGTGAAGAAAAGCTGCTCAGTAATCATCCGGATTTTTCCAAGCATCGCCATGAACATGTTGAGTTTGTCAAAAAAACATTGAAGTTGCAGGGGGATTTTTTAGATGGAGCAGAGTCCATCAGTTGGGATGTGGTGAAATTTTTAATAAGCTGGTTGAAAAATCATATCTTAGGTACCGATCAGAAGTTTTTTAAGGACATGGCAAATGTGTAAGCTGAAAAGAGTCCTGTTTCTGTTAATTCCATCGTTTGTCGCGATGGCAGGAGTAGATCCATGAAAAATGCATTAATTTCCACCAAAGTGCTTGTTTTATCCATTGTAACATGCGTCACAATTCTTGTCGGACTGGTGATGTCCTATTCTGTGCTGCAAAATTTGTCTGATAATAATGAACAGATGGAAAAAGAGCTCTTTACCCGAACTGTCGAGTTAAATTCGCTGCTCTCCCTATTTGGCTATGGGCATACGATCCATAATTTTAAAAATCTTGTCCTGCGCGGTACTGAAAAATATGCCACGCGGGTGGAGAAAGACGCCGAGCCATTTCGGCAGTCCGTACAGCGGATGCGAGCATTGAATTTAAGTGCTGATGAGCAGGAGGCTCTTGCGGCATTAGAAAAAACTTACCTTGAATATGAAAATGCGGTACAGGTCGCGCAAAAGATGCACAACAACGGTGAGGGCGTTATAGCCATTGACAAAGCCGTAAAAATAAATGACGGACCCGCTATAAAAGGATTCAATGACCTGCTGGCGGTTCTTGATACCATGCAGCAGCAATCAGTGGCTAACACCAACTCTGTTATCTCGCTGGTAAAACTGATTGTTATTTGTACGCTGATTATTCTCTCCTGTCTGATGGTGGTGGCCTTGTTGACGTTGCGAAGCATTGTTGTTCCCTTGAAAGAAGAGATGCAGGTGGCCGAGAAGATGGCAGATTGTGATTTGACCGTGCAGGTGACAGTGAACAGGGGGGATGAGGTTGGTCACCTGCAGAAGGCTTTTCAATCAATGCTTAGTCAGTGGCAGCAGATTGTCAAAAGTTTTACGGCAAATTCCGCTAATCTGGCCAGTGCCTCAACTGAGTTGACTGATATGTCATCAGCCATGCGGACTGGGTCGGATACCCTCCATGAAAAGGCAAGCAATGTAACTCATGCCACCGGCGAGATGAGCAGCAGGCTGACAACGATTTCCGCTGCAGCAGAAGAGCTGAGCGTCAATATGAATATGGTCTCGGAAAATGCGGAAAAATCCTCCGAAAATATGAATCAGGTGGCCACGTCCACCGAGGAAATGCGGGCTACTGTGGATGAGATTGCCGTAAATACTGAAAAGGCAAGTGCTGTGACCGAGACAGCCGTGCAGAGCGTTATGACTGCCGCCCAAAAAGTTGATGTTCTCGGTGAGGCCTCAGATGAGATCAATAATGTTATTTCCGTCATTATTGAGATATCCGAACAGACAAAGCTACTCGCTTTAAATGCCACCATTGAGGCGGCCAGGGCCGGTGAGGCCGGTAAAGGTTTTGCCGTGGTGGCAAACGAGGTAAAGGAGCTTGCCAAGCAGACCAATGACGCAACCGTTGAAATCAGTTCAAAAATTTCCACCATGCGCCAGTCCACCCAGGACACTATTACGGAGATGAATAATATTAATGAGGTGGTCAATAATGTGAATGAGATAGTGACGACCATTGCCACTGCGGTTGAGGAACAATCAATTACCACTCGAAGTATTGCCGATAATATAGGTCAGGCTTCCGGGGCCATCAGCGAGATGACCCATACGGTGGGCGAAGCTGCTTCCGGAGTCCAGGAAGTGACAACAAATATCAGTGAGATTGCCGTTGCAGCCGGACAGATAGCCACAGACATTTCTGATGTGCAGCAGGAAAGCTTGATGATACGTGAGATAGCCGGGCATGTGGAGGAAAACGCCACCGAACTGGTGGGGATCGGCACCGACATTAAGAATGTGGCAGATAAATTTAAATTGCCTGCCTGAGAGAAGTCAGGAGTAAGACGAGAAGTATCATGGTGACAAGAGTCAGCCTGTTGGCCAGAAGGATGTGCTTAGCTGTGATGGTGCTCTTTGCCTCGCCAATTGTTGGTTTCGTCATCACTTTGCCGAAATAAACATTGGCCCCGCCCAGCTGGATGCCCAGTGCTCCGGCCACGGCGGCTTCCGAATGGCCGGCATTGGGGCTGGCATGGTTTTCCCTGTCCCGCAGCAGGATGCGCCAGGAGGATTTCGCGTCCAGGCGCAGCAGAAAGGCGGCCAGGGGAATAAGCAGGGCCGTCAGTCGGGCCGGGATGAAGTTTGCAACATCATCTAGGCGGGCTGAGGCCCAGCCAAATTCTCTATACCTCTCATTTTTGTAACCAAACATGGAATCCGCCGTGTTAATGGCCTTGTAGCACATCGCTGCCCCGGGCCCGCCAAGAAAGGCGTAAAAGAGCGGAGCACAAATACCGTCCACCAGGCTTTCCGCCACGCTTTCCACTGCCGCCCGAGCAACCTCTTCTTCACTGAGTTGGTCTGTCTCCCGGCCAACAATCATCCCAACTTTTTGTCGTGCCCCGGCCAAGTCGCCTCCGTCCAAAGCTACAAAGACCGCTTTGCTGTGTTGGCAGAGACCACGGGCGGCAATGGTGGTGTAGAGGATATAAATAGACACCGCAGTAGCCAGTCCGGTATGGATACAAGCCGCTGCATAGATCAGCAGCAGGACAACACCGCTGCTGACTGAGAGCATGATGAGCAGGGTGATGAGGCCTGTCAGGCGAAGAGGCAAAGTAGTTTTTCTAAAAAATTTTTCCAGCCCAGATGCCATGGAGCCGATAAAGCACACCGGGTGGGGCAGCCAACGGGGATCACCCCAGAGCTGATCAAGCAAGCTTGCCATTATGATCTGTAAGCCTGGGGAAATCATAGGTCAAGAAGCTTGTAAATCATATCCATCTGTAATTGTGACCTGACCGCATCGGCCAGTCGGTCAAAGGCTGGTTCCAGGTCATAGGGAGCGCAGACTCGTTTTAGGGGGCTGAGCCCCTGGTTAATGCGGAGTTGATCAAGAAACCAGCGGCGAAAAATATCATCATCAAATATGCCGTGCAGGTAAGAGCCCCAGACGCGATTATCTGCCGTGGCAGCGCCGTCTACCACGCTATCATCAAATTGTAATAGAGGAGGATGGGCAGAGCTGGTTTGGCCATGGTGGATTTCATAGCCATGCACGGCAAGGCCGCTTGGGGTGTGGATCGCTTTTTTACGAGTCAAGGTTTTGTCTTTCTCAAGCACTGTTTCCATGTCCAGCAGGCCAAGGGCCTTGATTGTCCCGTGGTGTGACTCCAGTCCGTGGGGGTCGTTTATTTGTCTGCCCAGCATTTGAAAACCGCCGCAGATACCGACAATCGGAATATTTTGGCTCTGTAGCTGGGTGATTTTTTCAGCCAGTCCGTTGCCCTGCAGCCAGATCATGTCCTGGGCCACGTTTTTACTGCCGGGCAGGATGATTGCTGCCGGGCAGCGTAAATCATCGACGCTGCGGACGATGCGTATGGTCACATCAGGTTCGGCCAGAAACGGTTCAAGGTCGGTGAAATTGGATATGTGGGGTAGGTCAATGAAGGCAAGTTCCAGTTCTTTTTTGTCGCTTTCAGGGCTGTCATAAAGACCGGCCTTAAACCCGACAGAATCCTCTTCCGGCAGTCCCAGATTTGCCAGATAATCCACCACCCCCAGTACCGGTTTTCCGGTGCGGTCATGGGTAAAGGTGAGGGCGTCGTCAAGCAGAGACTTGCGGCCCCGGAAGCGGTTAATGATAAATCCTGCCACCAGTTCCCGCTCCCAGTGATCGAGGATTTCCATGGTGCCGACAAAGGAGGCAAAAACCCCGCCCCGGTCAATGTCGCCGATGAGCAGTACCTTGGCCTTGGCATAGCGGGCCATGGGCATATTGACAATATCGTGGTGTTTGAGGTTCACCTCCGCCGGACTGCCGGCTCCTTCCATAACAACTATGTCGTGCTCGTCTGCCAGTGAGTCGTAGGCTCTCATGGCCTGGTGAAAGGCTTCCGGCTTGTAGCCCATGTAGTCTTCCACCGTCATGTTGCCAACCGGTTTGCCCATGACAATAATCTGACTGCCGGTATCGCTGTTTGGTTTAAGCAGGATGGGGTTCATGCGCACATCCGGATCAAGCAGGGCGGCTTGGGCCTGCACGACCTGGGCCCGTCCCATCTCTTCGCCATTTCTGGTGACAAAGGAGTTGAGCGACATATTCTGGGACTTAAATGGCGTCACCGATACTCCATCCTGCAGTAAAATTCGGCACAGAGCTGCTGTGAGAATAGATTTTCCGGCATTGGAGCAGGTACCCTGGAACATCAGGGACGGTGTTGCTGCTTTTGTGGTTTGCCTGAAAAGTTCGTCTAAAGCCGAATTAAGCGGCGTGCAGCGTCCGCTTAAATGAGACTTATGCCCCTTGTGGTATAAATTAGCTTTCATTGGTGAAAATCACTAAATTTCTGGTCGCGTGAGAAAAAGGTAATGTCCATTTAATCACTTCGCAAAGGGTGAATGGGCTGTTCGGGGTGTCGTTTTGCCACTGTTTGATCTCTTCATCCGCCTTAGGGCCTTTCATGCATATTACCGTGCCCCCCGGCATGCTGTGTCCTGCAATAAGGGAAAGAAATTCGCTGATTGATGATACTGCCCGACTGGTGATGCACGAATAACGGATTGATGGCTCAGATTCAGGGAGAAGCCTCTCGTTAATAATTGTCAGCTTGTCCTGGGCAAATATCCTGGCAATGTGGCGTAAAAATGTCACGCGTTTTGCCCGTGGTTCAATCAGGGTCATATCAAGCTCGGGGCAGGCCGCTTTTAATACGAGTCCTGGAAAACCGGCACCGGTGCCAACATCGAGTAAAGAAGACACATGGTGAGAGGTGATAAATGGCAGCAAGGTTAAGGAGTCGAGAAAATGGCTTTCAATGATATCTCGTTCCGTTGCCTTTGCTACCAGGTTCATTTTACGATTCCACTTAACCAATTCCTGTACGTAGCGAACCAGCTGTTCCGATGCATCGGCGGAAAGTGTAATTCCCAGGGATTTGCAGCCCTGTTTGAGAGTGTCTGGAATATTCATAGAGTTTCGTGTTTGATTAAAATGATTTTAAGGGTCACCAATATACTGCTATCGAAGGTAAAGGCAAGGGAGATGCAACAATCAGGACGAAATATTTTTTTTGCAGTTCATAGCGTAAATTTGATACACTTTTAGTGAAAAGTATTCGGCGCTGAAAACCACACGAAAAGGAGCTTCTCATGCAAACCATCAAAAAAATTCTGCTGCCCTTGGATTTTTCAGAGGCCTCACCTGTTCTTCTCCAGTACGCTTCGCTTTTTGCTGAGAAAAATAATGCCAAGGTTTTCATTGTCTCGGTGGCAGAAGATCCTTTTACCTATACCGGAATACCGGTTGAAATGCAGCTCATTCCTGTTGAGGACAGTGTAGAGGAGAATGCGAAAAAGAGAATGGAGAGCTTTCTTCATGAAAATAAGGATATGCTTTCTTTTGACAATGAAAATGTCGTGCTTGCCGGTCATCCGGCTGAAGAAATCATTACCTTTGCTGCAGAAAAAAAGGTGGATTTAATTATCATCGGCACCCATGGTTTTAAAGGTCTTGAGAGGATGATTTTTGGCAGTGTTGCCGAAAAGGTCATCAAAATGGCACCATGCCCTGTATTGACGGTTAATACATATAAAAAATCAGCTGCGTCGACACGATGAGCGCATATATTCCAGCCAAAAATGTTTTGGCTGTGGTGCTTGTTGGCGGGGAGGGAAGCCGCCTGGGGCCGTTGACCCTGTATAGGACCAAACCCGCGGTGATGGCAGGCCCTTCCATCCTGGCCTCCTTTTCAACCTCTGCAGCACTCAATTGCGGTATTGATAGGGTGGTGCTGGCAAGTCAGTATCTGCCCTTTAGCATGGAGTGGTTTTATGCAGAGGCCTATGGCAGCGATTTCGGCCATTATAAAAAAATAGATATCATCGGCCCCCATCACAACAGGGCCGATGCCAGACCCTATAAAGGAACCGCGGATGCTTTTTACAAGGCTCTGCAGATCGGGGTCAAACACCAGCGTGAATATGTCCTCGGGCTCTCCGGAGATCATATCTACTCCTTTGATTTTACAAAACTATTCAGTATTTTCCCCCAAACCTATGGGGATAATTCCTTTGTGGTCTTCAGTCAAAAAGTTTCACGCGCGGAGGCTTCCCGTTTTGGCATCCTGGAGACGGAAAAAGGGTCCAACAGGGTAGAAAAATTCGTTGAAAAGCCGGCCCCGTCAGATCTTGCCCCTGACCAAGAGCCATTTGATGCCAGTATGGGAATTTACTTTGCTCCTCTCAGGCTGTGGCAGAGGGTTCTTGAAATTGATCAGCGGCGGGGAAGGGCCGGCCAGTCAGGCTATGATATTGGCGGGGATGTAATTCCCTATATGATTGAGAATAAGAGTGTTGATGTACAGGTTTTCCCGTTTGACGGTTTCTGGGCCGATGTTGGTGAACCGGATGCCCTCTATGAAACCTATCGGGGAATTTTTCTTGACCGGCAGCCCGATATATTCGGCATTCCCACCAAGCCAATAGGGTCGGTGGGAGATCCAAACTTTTATTATTCTGATGATATGCGCTATTTTACCTCCGGTCAGTTTTCAGCAAAAAAATCTTCTATTAACGGTTCAATTTTTTCTCCTGGGGTCCATGTACATCACTCTGAAGTGACTGATTCCATTTTGCTGGGCCAGGCGGAGAGGCATTATCTTTCCATCAACAATTCTTTGCTTCGAAATTGCATCATTGATAAAATGTGTAATATAAATGGGGCCAAACTCAGCAGCGAAGATGGCCTGGTCATTGTTGCCAGAGGAACGATGATTGGCAAAAATGTCACCATTCGAGCCCGGGGCAATGCAGTTGTTGCCTCCTTTTCAGAACTTGTGGGCAAGATACACCGTCTGGAAAAATATATTCAGGCATCAGGTGCTGAAATCTATGACAATTTCGGCACCAGATATTCCCTTGAAGAGTTACTGCAGAAAAAAGCTGCAGAATAAAAGAGCTCCGTCAGAAAGGTCAGGTCGAGTATTGATTTTATTATGGAGATTAGGATGAAAACATTTCTGTTATCAGTGGTGCTTCTCTTTTTGCTGTGTATTTCCGCCTATGGAGCTGAGCCCATCAAGCTTGGTGGCTCTCTTGGCCTGACCGGCAAATATGCCAATATGGCGGAAATGGTGTCCCTTGGCTTGCAGCTCTGGGCAAAAAAAATAAATGAAAAGGGCGGCATCCTGGGCAGGACGGTGGAACTCATTATTTATGATGATACCAGTAGCCCCGAAGTTGCCAAAAAACTCTATGAAAAGCTCATCCTTGAAGACAAGGTGGACCTGGTCTTTGGCCCCTATTCAAGTGTTATTACCACAGAGATCGTCAAGGTTACGGAAAAATACGGCTTCTCAGTGCTTGCCTCAGGAGCAACATCTGACCGGCTCTGGCAGCAGGGGTATACTCATCTTTTTGGCGTCTATATTCCTGCCAGCCGCTATTCTTTCGGTTTTTTGAAACTTCTCCTGCGTAATTGTATTGAGCGTGTTGCTATTGTTTCAGCAGATGATATGTTTTCCGCCACCGTGGCAGAGGGTGCGGAGAAATGGGCCAGTCGTCTTGGCTTAACAGTCACCTTGCAGGAGCAGTTTAAGAAAGGGACAAAAAAACTGGATGATTTGGCCATAAGAATAAGAGACTCAGGGGCTGAGGCCGTAGTTGTTGGGGGGCATTTCAACGAATCTGTTGATGTTCGGCGTTCTTTGAGCAGCATTGGTTGGTATCCCCGCGCCTATTTTGCCACTTTGGGGCCAGCCGTGCAGAAGTATCATGATATTTTGCAGGATGAGGCCCAGTATACCTTTACCCTGTCAAATTGGGATGAGAAAGGGGCGCAGTTTCCTGGTTCCCAAAAGTTTACTGATGATTTTAGAAAAAATTTTGGCAAAGATCCTTCCTACCAGGCTGCCGCCGGTTATTCCTCCGGACAGATTCTTGAGGCGGCCATTACTCAAATAGGTAGTCTGGATCGGCAAAAATTGCGGGATGCCCTGTCCGCTCTGGATATTCTCACCGTGCTTGGCCGTTATGGGGTAGATTCAACCGGCCAGCAAATTCGTCATTTTTCTCTGGTGATGCAGTGGCAAGATTCTCATTTGAAGGTGGTCGGCCCGGCAGACCTGGAAGCCGTTAATTCGGTATCCCCTGTCTTCCAAGTAAAAAAGTAACTTCATTGAAGAGCTGGCAGAGAAAAAATCTGCCGGGTGAAAGAGAACTGCCAGCCGGGTTGCTTGGTTGGTCATTGATCTTAGGATGGAGATTAGGATGAAAACATTTCTGTTATCGGTGGTATTTTTCTTTTTGCTCTGTTTCTCCGCCTATGGTGCTGAGCCAATCAAGCTTGGTGGCTCTCTTAGTTTGACCGGTAAATATGCCAATATGGCGGAAATGGTGTCGTTGGGTTTGCAGCTCTGGGCACAAAGAACAAATGAAAAGGGTGGCATCCTGGGGAGGCCGGTGGAGCTCATCATTTATGATGATACCAGCAGTGCCGCTGTTGCCAAAAAACTCTATGAAAAGTTAATTGTGGAAGATAAGGTTGACCTGGTCTTTGGCCCCTATTCAAGCGGCATTACCAGTGAGGTTGTTAAAGTTACGGAAAAATACGGTTACTCGTTGCTTGCCGCCGGGGCAGCATCCGACAGGCTTTGGCAGCAGGGGTATACACATCTTTTTGGCGTCTACATCCCGGCTAGTCGCTATGCATTTGGATTTTTGAAACTCCTCTTGCGCAACAACATTGAACGGGTTGCCATTGTTTCAGCAGATGATATATTTTCTATGACCGTGGCAGAGGGTGCAGAGAAATGGGCCAGGCGGCTTGGCTTGACAGTCACCTTGCGGGAGTCTTTTAAAAAGGGGACAGAAAAACTTGATGATTTGGCCATAAGAATCAGAGACTCAGGGGCTGAGGCCATAGTTGTTGGAGGGCATTTTGATGGAGCCGTTGATGTCCGTCTCTCCCTGACAAACATCGGCTGGTATCCTCGCGCCTATTTTGCTTCTGCTGGTCCGGCTTTGAAGACGTATCATGATATTTTGCAGGACGAGGCTGAGTATACATTTACCTTGTCAAATTGGGAAGAAAAAGGGGTGCAGTTTCCCGGTTCCCAAGAGTTTGCTAATGATTTTAGGAAAACCTATGGCAGAAAGCCTTTTTATCATGCTGCCGCAGGCTACTCATCAGGGCAGATTTTGGAGGCTGCCATTGCTAAAGTCGGCAGTCTGGATCGGAGGAAGTTACGGGATACTCTATCCTCTCTGGATATTCTTACCGTGCTTGGCCGTTATGGAGTTGATTCAACCGGTCAGCAAATTCGCCATTTCGCTTTGTTGATGCAGTGGCAAGATTCCACCTTGAAGGTGGTCGGGCCTGCGGACCTGGAAGCCGTCAAGTCGGTAGCCCCTGTGTTTAAGTAAAAGAGGAACTTCATTCCTGTGACTAACAGACTTTTCGTCAAAATTATTGTGCCCATTGTTGTCTTGATGATGGCATTGGGAGCATCTTTGTATTTTGTGGTCCTGCGAACTGTTAATGATTTTGCCCAGCAGAACATAGAAGAGGATCTCGGCAATCTTTCCCGGCAACTTTTTGATGTGGTTGACCGGGGGCTCATGGAGTTAATTAAGAGCGGCAAAGCCGATGATCAGGTGGCTCTTCGGATTAACCAGGTTGATTGTCTTGATATTCTGGAGCGATATACGTTCGCCTACCATTTTAAACTTATTGTTTCCAAAAAGCAGGATGGCGCAATCCTGTTAGCAAGTGACTTGCCTGGGAAGGTGGGTGCCGGTGAGATTGTTCAGCGTTTTAAGGTAGAAAAAGACGGCGCCCTGTTGTCTGTAGCTGGTGATAAATTCCATGTCCGGCAGTTTTATTTTTCTCCCTGGGACTGGAATTTTCTCATCATGAAGGATACGCGAACGTATGCCGCATTGTCCCTTAAAGTTAAGCGAGTATATCAGACCAGCGCTATCTTGTTGCTCATTGGCACTATACTGCTTGTTGTCTATCTTCTTCGCACCATCAAGACGCCCATTGCCTCGATAATTTCCTCGGTGTCTCGCGGTGATACTCCAGATTACCGTGGCACTTTTGAGTTTGAGTTTCTTAGTCAGGTAATCAGCAAGATGATGCGTTCTTTGAAAAGCAGTGAAAAGCGCTACCGAACTCTTTTAAACAACGCGCCGATCGGTATTGCCCTGGTAACAAAGGATGGGTGGGTCAAAGAGGCAAATAAGGCCGCCTGCGATATAGGGGGTTACAGCCGGGAAGAACTTGAGCGGGTCAATGTGGTGGAGATGTATCAGAAGCCGGAAGACCGACCCAAGCTGCTGGCGGAGACGCATAAAAAGACAATTGTCAGACAGGAAATTATTCTTAAGCGTCAAGATGGTACTCCCTATGTTGCTCTTTTTGTCGCTGTTGACCTGACAATAAATGATGAGCTGTTGACGCTTGTTATGTTTGAAGACATCACCCTGCAAAAAAAGGCGGAACAGCAAACTGCAGCCATGGAGACAAAACTGCAGCAAGCCCAGAAAATGGAAGCCGTCGGTATGATGGCCGGTGGGGTGGCCCATGATCTGAACAACATTTTGTCTGGTATTGTCAGCTATCCTGATTTAATGCTGCTTGATCTTCCGGAAGACAGCCCTCTGCGCCAGCCAATAGAGGTGATTAAGGAGTCGGGCAAGAGGGCCTCAAGCGTAGTGGCGGATTTGTTGACCGTTGCCCGCGGTGTGGTTTCAGCAAAAGAGGTGACCAATCTCAATTCCCTTGCCACTGATTACCTGCAGTCGGCTGAGTTGCAGCAACCACTGTTGCATAGTCCAGGCGTTAAAGTGACAACAGACTTTCCTGCCGATCTCCTCAATGTGCGTTGCTCGGTTGTACATGTCCAGAAATGTCTGCTCAATCTTATAATGAATGCCATAGAGGCACTTGGTCAAAAGGGGTTGATAACCGTAAAAACGGCAAACATCTATGTTGAAAAAGCGATAAAGGGCTATGAGGATGTTCAGCAAGGTGAATATGTGGTGCTTTCGGTCCGTGATAATGGCCCAGGCATTTCTCCCCAGGACCAAAAACATATTTTTGAACCGTTTTATACCAAAAAGGTCATGGGAAGAAGCGGTACGGGTCTGGGTCTGGCTGTGGTCTGGAATACGGTGCTGGACCATGATGGCTATATTGATGTGAAGAGCAGTTCGGCAGGTACATGTTTTGATCTGTATTTTCCAGTAACCCGGCAGCGAATAGAGCAGCATGATGAAGAATCGTTTTCGGTTGAGCTCACTGGTCAAGGGCAGAGAGTTCTGGTCATTGATGATGAAGAGCACCAGCGTGAAATTGCCTGCGGCATACTGGCACGCCTTGGATATCAATCCTATGCGGTGGCTGGCGGGGAGGAGGCTGTTGCTTATCTGCAAGAGAATACAGTTGACCTGTTGCTCCTTGATATGATTATGGAGCCTGGCATGAACGGCAGACAAACCTATGAGCAGATCCTGACATTGCATCCGGGCCAGAAGGCAGTGATTGCCAGTGGCTTTTCAGCAACCGATGAGGTGGAAAAGGCCCAGAGTCTGGGTGCCGGTTTGCTTGTCAAAAAGCCATACACTCTTGTCCAGCTTGGCCGGGCCGTAAAAGAGGAACTGGAGAGATAGGTCAGTGGCGAACTGAGTTGCTCCGTCACTACGCCTGCAAATCACTTTATCATTCTGATAGGTTTCATTTTTATTGATAAGTTGTAATGATTACCTGTCAGCACTTAAGCCTATGACAGGGCTGGAAAACAGGGCCAGCAAACCGGCCCTTGTCTCCAGCCCTGCTTTCAGTTTTTTGCTGTATATTGTTAAGCTGCACAGATATCATATTTTGGCAGTAACTCATTGACCACATAAAAGCGGTGGGACTGAATAGCATCATGGAAAAGTTTCCAGTTGCTTGTCAGGAATGTTTTTTTATAGGGATAGGAATCTTGTTCATATGCGCTTCCCACAGCCTGGTGCTTCCATGATCCTTTTTTATCCGTTATGTAGGTTAGCTTTTGTTTTCCAAAGCTGAAAGTTCCTTTCGCTATGGCCTCAAGCCATTCTTCATGTCGTTTTTCGCCTTTTTCTTCCAGGACGTTGTTGAAGAGATTCTTTATTTCTTTCATGTCTCCTGCACCGATACCGTCTACTTTGGCATCAGGATCTTTTAGCAGATAACGCTGCATGGCTTTGCACAGCTCATTGGCTGCTTTTGGGAAATCAGTTGTATTGTCCCGGGTAATTTTTTTCCCTTTGTAATTTTTGTATTCCCATTTCAAAAAAGGCATATCCGGGAAGATTGTCGCCCGTCCATGTCCCAGAGGGGGAATAGCGTTATCAAGCACATCTCTCCACCATTTTCCAATAAAGTCGTCGAAAACGTCGGACTTGCCTTTCTCCTCGGCATTTTCTACCTCGTTTACGTCATCAAGCAGCCCGGCAAATCCTTGATGGGCCCAGGTGTCGGCATAGACATGCATGGTGACCCCCAGACGATGTAATGTGTTTGGTTTATCATGCACCATGATTGCTTGTCTAACCATCTCCTTTGCTATCGGGCTATTTGGTTTACATATCAATCGCTCAACAGGTTTACTTCCTTCATTTCCCGGTAAAAAATGAAAGGGGATCCATACCTGGTGATTGGTAAAATCTTTCATGTTTCTGGGGTCAATCATTTTGTGGGCCGAACTGATGGGAGCATAGAGGAATTTGTTGTTAAACCTGATCGGGTCGGTGCTGGTGGCATCATCAACATACTGGGCCGAGTGGGCGACGATTTCTGCCTCTTTATGGGGAAAACCGGCTAATCGTGCAGCAACATAGGTGGTGGCGTGATGGAAATCAATCTGCATGTTTTTCTCCTCTTCTTGTTGTGTTTTTCATCAATTAAATCAGTACAGTTACAGCTTAGTGTTATTGTTGATTTTTCGATTTCGGCTGAATATTTACAAGGTGTTTATGGTTCAACAATTTCGAAATCAGTAAAAAATTGCTGCCACTTCTGTAGCTCAGCTTGACTCATTGCCTCTTTCGGCAGGCTGTTGTCAGTTGTCCGACCGACCTTTTCCGCTTTGGAAATACCGTAAGGGTGATAGGGCAGCAGGGAGCAGCGGCGAACTTTGAATGTGTTAAACAACACGGCAAGTTGCTCTATGTTTTCTTGCGTTGCAGTATAACCATGCACCAATGGAATACGGACAATGATATTGTCAGGCCTGAGCTCAAGCAGCCTGGAAAGATTTGCCAGGATCATCTCGTTGTCAACGCCGGTGAGCTGCCGATGTTTAACCGGGTCGGCGATTTTGACATCAAAGAGAATGAGATCCAGAGAGTCAAGGCACGTAGCTGCAAATTCATCCCAAACAAAAAAACCGCTCGTTTCAAGGGCTGTATGGATGCCCTCTTTTTTTAATATTTGCAGGAGCGGGCCGATAAAGGCAAGTTGTGCGGTTGCTTCGCCACCGGAAAGTGTCACTCCTCCTCCAGATGATTCATAGAAAAGCCGGTCGCGCAGAACAATGTCCACCAGTTCTTCAAGGTTATACTCTCTGCCCACAAGTTCCAGGGCTTTGGACGGGCAGTCCTTTTCACAAAGGCCGCAACCTGTGCACCTGGAGCGATCGATCTGCACCGCGTTTCCATTGCTAATCGCCTTTTCCGGGCAAATATCCAGGCAATCTCCGCAACCAATGCAGCGTTCCGGGTAAAAGGCTATTTGCGGTTTTGCTAAGAGAAATTCAGGGTTGTGGCACCAGGGACAGCGCAGGGGGCATCCCTTGAAAAAAACAGTGGTGCGGATGCCCGGCCCGTCATGGGTGCAGTACCTGCTTATATCACCAATAAGCCCTTTTAACTCCTGCACCATCACAACTGCGGCATCATTAACTGCAACTGCTTGGCCATGAACCCAAATTTGTAGAGATAGTTCAGGTTCCCTTCCGTGCTTACATCATGGCGAAGCATGGAACCGAGGATATCCTGCTTGGGGGAGATGATAAAGTTCATCAGGGTCTTACCGTCTCGGAAGGTGATAGTGATATGGGGATCATCAAGTAACACATCATCCTCCACAGTCATTCGGCCCTTATGAAAGAGAACGGCAACTTTCAATCCGTCTTCACTGCAAAACTGATAACGACCTTCGAATTTTTTAATGTTGCGCCGGTATTCATGGTTTACCACAAAGGCTATCTTCATCAGGGAAAGCAGTGTCTTTAGAAAATCTTCTACCATTTCAGTAGTGAAGCATTTCCGGAAGTCCTCCTCTCTGCTGAAACATCTGCGAAAATCCTCAAACGATTTTTTCTGGTGTTTTTCAGTAATCAGATCAAGCATAATCATTTGCCTCCTTCATTACCAGGAAACGGAACGGCCTTGCCGTCCAGCAGTCCATACTGAGCCCTGGTGATAAGCTCATCTTTCATCTTTTCATTAAGGTCCTTGAAATACGCTGAATAGCCGGAAACACGAACCATCAACTCCGGATAGTTTTTTGGATGTTTTTTTGCATCAAGCAGCATTTTGTAGTCCATGATGTTGAACTGCACCTGCTGGCCTCCACCCTTAAAAAAGGCTTTTATTGTCTGCATGAAGCGTTCATTCATTTTCTGCTGATCATTTTCCGGAGTATATTTTATGTTTAAGGCCCAGCAGCCGGGCACATACTTTCCTCCGAGTTCCGCCACAGCGTTAAGGCATGCTGTCAACTCCGGGGCGGCCCCGGATACCGGTGTCATAGCGCTGGCGAACAGTTCCCCAGCTTTACGGCCATGGGGAAGGGCGCCACTGATGCCTCCCAGGCCTGCATGGTTGGTCATGGTCCAGTAGGAAGGCCGGTACGGGCCACCACGGTAATTGGTATGTGACTGATAGAGCTCAAAAAGATGGCGGACAACATTCTGGGCGTTTTTGCGGGCGATTGGCTGTTCTGTGCCGTATTTCGGGGCCTTGTTTTTCAGATAGAGTCGTATTTTCTCCCCTTCATCCCCTTCGTAGTCCGATTTCACCATCTCTAAAAGTTTGGCAAAAGTATATTTTTTGTCAATGAACACTGTCTGCTCAATGGCGTTTAATGAATCAACCACATCGGCAAAGGCGATATGGGTAGCCCCGGAAGAATTATAGAGGGAGCCTCCCTGAATCAGGTCTTTTCCTTTTTCCATGGGACCCTCAAAAAAGGTGGACAGCAGTGGCGAGGGCATCATTTGCTGGTGCACTGCACCCATGTGCTCGTTTAACTCAATGGCCTTTTCGATCAGCCAGTCAAGCTGTGTCTTAAAGACCTCCCAAAACTCTTCAAAACTGCTGAGCGAGGCCGGGTCCGCTGTTGCCGGACCAATCTGCTCGTCACCGGTAATTGGCCTTTTACCCTGAAAAAGAGCCATTTCAAGCGGCGCGGCCAGATTCAGCATGATTGAACTGGAGGCAGGATAGTCACGGCCGGAGCTTGCCAGTTCCACGCAGCCAATCACTGCGTAATCACGGGCATGTTCCAGGGTTTCCCCCTGTCCGGTTAATGCCTCGATATTTGCCTTGTCATTGAAAAATGCCGGAACAGCCTTGGTGTTCAAGATAACTTCAGAGACCCGCTGGCAGTATTCATCACTGTTTACATCCTGATCATAACGGGCATTGACATTAGGGTCGCGGATGGCAAGAAGCTCTGTGGCTCTGAGTATAATATAGGTCAGGTCGTTGACGGCGTCCTTGCCGTTTTGGTCTACCCCACCCAAAGTGATAGCCGGTACCGTACCAGCACCGCCAAACATCTCCTCCGAGGCTTCGGGAACCATGGTGACATTATCTGCTATTTTGAGCCAGAGACAGCCGATTATTTCAATGGCCTGAGAAATATCGAGAATCCCTGCCTCCATGTCACGTTTATAATAGGGGTAGAGAATCTGGTCCAGGCGACCTGGGCTCATGGCCATGTTGATGTTTTCTGCATGAATGCCCACCTGGCAGATCCATATGGCATTGACTGCTTCCCTGAAGGTGGTGGCCGGCTGGGCCGGAACACGACGGCAGATTTCTGCCATATCACTGAATTTTTTCTGGGTGGCAGAGTTATCCGCCACACTGGCAAGCATTTCAGCTTGTTCCGCCAGGTTTTCAGCGTGTTCAACGATTCCTTGCAGCGATATCTGGGCGGCCTGGTAAAAATCGGCCTGCCTTTGTCCTTCTTTGTCTCCCCTTGCAAGTGCCTTTGACTCATGTTCGGCAGCCATGGCAATGATTCCGTCCAGGCCATGGGTGAGCATGGGTTGGTAAGTCGGTACAGCATGGGAGATACAACCGGCTTTGGCGGCAATGAAAAAGACCAGACTTTCAAAAAGCGAGAGGCACTCTGCCTCTGCTTTGTCGATCCGTTCTCTGGTCAATTCAAGGACGTTTTTATCCATCCAGAAAGGGAAAATGTCCAGGTTGAGTTCCCTGGCTTCATCTGCGGTAAGTTTTTGCGGATTCTTTTCACGGGTACTGACGGTTTCAAGCTCCGGCCACAGGGTCAGGGCAAAAAATTCTGGGAAAAGCGGGGCTCCCAGCGCTTTGCTGGTGGTGCTGCCGGCTAGCAGGTTATTATCATGGAATTGTGCACTTTTGCGTCTCAGGAAGTGACGAACCTTCTTGGCCTGCCGGACCTCCGGCGCATCGTCAGGATCGTCCAGGAAACGCAGATATCTGGTAATGTAACGGGCCCGTTCGATACAGATTTCCGGTTTACGTTCAAACGACAGGCGGCGAAGTTCCTTTAAGCGGGGAATAGTATCGAGGCTGTGGTCTTTTAGGCTGATATCCTGTAAGGTAATTTTCGTCATTTTTCTCCTCCTTTAAATCCGTGAGTCCATCTTTCCACGGAAAAAATCCAATCAATCTTTCATCATTAATGTAGTTGAAAACGTATCATTACTATGACTATACATTAAACATTATATTATTTGTTTGTATCGATTACTATTCCCACACATCGAGTTTTATAGCCTTCCTGTGGTACTGCCAGGCATCATCAAGAAGGAGAAAATAGCCGAAAAGCTGATATTTGTACTGTGACGGATCAACGGAGGAGTGAAACGGCACATGCAGGGCGGTTGAATAGATGAGCTGACCGAGAAAGAGACCGTCGGCAATTTCCACCAGTTCATCCAGGCAGAAGCCGATGGGTGCAGGCCCACCGATCATCGGGTAGCGATAGTGAAACTGGAAGACCTTTTTCTTTTTGTTACTGCTGTTATTCATGGGCAAAATCGACTCCCTGTCGGAAGTGCCAAGAAATATATAGCCCTGGCGGGCAAAAGGTGAAGGCCCATTCTCGGACAAATCTTGCAGGGAGGGATCCGGCACTTTGTAATTCATGTCGATTAAGCGGAAAAGAGGGTCTGCCGCAACAATGCGTTTATCCTGGGTGTTATTGCCGTCAACCCAATGCTCGCTTGCCTCTTTTTCCCAAAATGCCTTGTCTTCCGCACTCATGCCGTTATCCCAGCTGCCGCTCTGTAAATGCTCGGCATAAACCCCTGGTTTATCCCAGAAATTCTTTTTTGCCTTTTTTACAAGCCCATAGTGCGGGGCGCTGGCCAGATGGGTTTTCAGTTCGTTGACCCTTTCAGGGTAGCGCTTAGCCAGCTCACTGCTCTCATCAAGAAACATACTGAGTTTGCGACCACTGATTTTTTCAAAGGATTTTCCAGCCCAGGGAAATATATATTTGCCGATACTGTGCCAGGTCATATCAAGGATATTTGGAGTAGCGGTTGCATCTTCAAAAACGCTGGCAAAGGCGTTGGGGAAAAGTTGACTCATGTCAAAATCGGCACCAGGATCAGGACAGAATGTCTCCTTAAAACCGAGATGGAGATTCAGATTGGCGCCGTGATAGTAATCAAAACCATGGGCCGTATCCTTGTGTCCGTACCAGTCTCGCTCTTGTTTTCCTTCAGCCTGTACATTATATCCTGTCTTCCCATGTCCCCTGAAAACGCCGTTTTCAACCTTTGGAGCAATGCCCCGACGGAAAAGGCGATGCAGTTTGTCAAAATGATGAAGGCTGTCATCTTTTTTGGTCTGGGCGGAAATTTCCGTGCTGATTCTCTGTAGCATCTGCAAGATGGATTCATTTCCTTGCCGCATTTCTTGCACATCATCGGGGTCCGATTCATTGGAAGAAGGCTCAAGGATGAAGGTGGTAAATTTTTCTTTCAGAACGGTGTTATCTTGCCAGCCGTCCACCCAGTCGGAAATTTTCAGGTCTGCTGGTCCTGTGGCAGTGGCGGAAATTGATGGGGGAGTCTGGCTTTGGTCATAACCAAGTTCAACATAGCCACTCTCACCCTGGCGGGGACGAAGCTGGGGAAAGGCGTCGTCAGCATACACCTGTTTTGCGTAGGCCGGGTCCATCATAAGGAAATATCCGTTGTTCTGGTAGCCATAATCCACTCCCTCTCCCTGGTCGTCGGAAAATATTTTCCAGAGGAAATCAAGGGGGTGTTTTTGCTGTGGGTCGTAGGGCTTGCCAATAGGAATTTCAGGCAGGTCAGGGCAGAAGGGTAGCCTCAGACTCCCAAGGCTGTAATTTTTGGTGGCATAAATAAGTTGGCCCAGATAGATGCCTTCGTCGATCTGGACAATCTCATCGACCAGGCGGGTCATGGGATAAACCGGACCAAGGGCGGGCCAGCGATAATTAAGCTGGTAGACCTTTTTGCCGTTCATTTCGGGTACCACTGATTGACCTGTGTTACACAGAAAAAAACCTCCTGTCTTGCTGTATGGGATGTTTTTTTCCTTTGTAAGGTTTTCGGCGGTGAGTTTGCAGTCAAAACCTTCAGCAGATGTTGACATTGGGCGTTCACGCAGATTCCACAGCGGCGTCAATGCCGGTAAGCCAAAGGACTGAAGAAGGTTCGGGTCGGCTGGATCGCGGAAATAATTTCGGCCGATGCGGGTGGTTGCCGGATTAAACACCTCCATGACTTGCCCATTGTTTCCGCATTTTTCGGCAACGGTTTCTTTCTCAATCGGCTCAAAGGTTTTGCCCATCCACAGCCCGGTATCGGCAAATGTCATATTCCAGGCGGTGGCCATCCATTCAATGCTGGCAATATGCGAGCGTTCGCGGCCGAAATGGGCCACGGTTTCCTTAAAATAGTCACTGTCCTTGATGGACACCGGGATACCGATCATTGGTCCGTCCATGGGGACAGGCTTGCCGCACATGAAGAGAGTGTTGAGCTTTTCATGTATGAGCGGCCACTGCTCGCGTTGGCAGTTGTCAGCCAGAATTTTTTGAAAGGAAGCCAGCATTTGATAAAAGCTTCCCTGAAGATCCGTTTGCAGGATTGAATTCAGGTCTGCTTCCAGAGAATTTTTTTCTTCAACCGAGACTGCGGGGAAATGACTGCTGCTGAGAAACATGAGCATGGCTCCCTTGTTTTTTTCCAGCAGTCCGGCATAAAAAAAAACAGCCGGACCACCTCTTTAAAAAAGGTAGCCCGGCTGTTTCTATGAAATCCGTGGCTTTCCGTCCCCACTTCGCAATGGGTTTGGCTTTATCGTTTTGCGGAAGATACGTTTGTATCTTTTTTGAGATTATGATGAATAATTGCTCTTGTCAAGCAATTATACTCCTTATTTCTGTTATCGTCTTCCTGGATATATGTCGGGGCTAGCCTGTCATGGTGAAGTAAGGAGAGCAAAGCTAAAAAAAAGTGGGCGTAGAACGAATTTACAGCGTTAAAAGATTTTTCTGTGCCTGTTGTTTAGGTGTTTCTGTTGTGGTGTAACCTTGTCGTGTGACACATAGATAGAGTATGAAAAAATATTGTTATCAAGGATTTCTATGCGCCCGGTTTTAAAGGTGGCATGACGAGACGATGGCTCAAATTTTTTATAGAAATCATCTTTGAACTTATTGGGAACAAAACCAAAGGAGGGGGAAACATCATGTCTAAAGTTCTTATTTTTAATTTTGACGGGACAGATAACGAACCAGAAGATGCTGTTCAAGAGGTCAAAAAAAGTGGTGAAATCGAAGACGATGGCATCACTAATATCCTCAAGTTTCATTTGTTGTTGGGAGGTGATTTAAAAAAAAGTAAAGATACGCTATTGGATGATAATGGTAGTCGAAGTTTGTATTACACTGGAGTGGGTACTTACGGGAATTATTTTGAGAGAAAAATCAATGCAGGTTTAGCCTTGGCCAAGTGGGACGTTGCCACCATCATTAATCTTGCGATGGAAGATTTTGAAAAGTACTACGAGGGTGAAGGAGGTTTTGCCAAGGTTGTTGTTACAGGCTTTAGTCGTGGCGCTGCTATTGCTCGACGTTTTGCGGTTTTAATTAATGACAGAGTTTCTCCGAATAGTATCATTGAAGGTATCTTTGAAACTGTTGCTTCCATAGGTTTGCCTAATCTAAGTTCTTCTGATCGTCCTAAATCAAATGTTGTCTTCGAAAATGGCTGCACATTGCCGAATAATGTGGAAAAAGCCATTCATTTAGTGTCGCTTGATGATAAAAGGCGAGCTTTCCAACCAACATTGATGAATAAAGACAACCGCGTTTTAGAGGTGTGGTTTGCTGGCGCCCATTCAGATGTTGGAGGAGGGTACTTCCATGACGGATTATCCGATACCAGTCTGAGGTTTTTTATGGATTGGTTTGAAGAACTTGGTTTGGGTATTAACCTGTTAACCTCAAAGACTATTCAGTATGGCAATTTAGTTGATGAAGATGCAAAATACCGTATCGGTGCAGATGATGTCCAGGTTGACCCTAATTCCTTTGGTATAAACCATCAACAAGACCGAAATATCCTCGTAGCCTGGACAACCTTAACAAATCGTAGGTGCTGTTCTGTTAAAGAGGATAGAGTCAAACAAGCCGAGAAACCCCTGATCCACTGGTCTGTGGCCGAGCGTATTTCAGGCGATCGTAATTACAGGCCTAAGTCACTTGAAAATCTCCCCCATAAAATTCTCTATCCTGATGGAGCGACCAAAAGTTTTTTGGGTTTCTCAGAGCATAAGCAGATGTACAAGCGTAACTTTCGCATACCAGACGCTGCAAATGGAATTAAAACGGTGGTTTTTGCTTATAAGAAATTTAATCATACCGGGATTCTTTTTGAAAAAGGCAAGACCTATAAGATCGAAGTAATAGGAAGTGACAGATGGAACGATGGTGGAATCAAGCAACTTGATGGAAAAGGTTGGACACGAGGTGATGTGAAGCTCGGTCTTAAAGAAATTCCTATAAAGGCAATGGAGCCTTTTAGGCGTGTCACTGTAAAAGGTGCAAAATGGTTTACTCTTTGTGGAAGTATCGGAGATGATGATGAAAAGGCATTTGTTATTGGCAATCGCCTTGCTAAATACAAAGCTACTCGCTCCGGAGAATTCTGCGCATTTGCCAACGATCTGGACGGTTACTACGGCAATAATACCGGTAAACTGAAAATTAAAGTTACCCTTGTTAAAGTTACAAAATAAGAGGCGAATGTCGGAAAGTATGCATTTTGTTCTTCAATGACCTGCATTTGCTTAAAGACCAAAATAATTGCATTGAGAGGGAGAGGCGAGTACCGGGCCGTGCTACTGATTTTTCAATAAGCACGGCGCGGCCACATAAGCTGCCTTACTTCAGCCGTTCGGCCACCGAACGGGCGTGGGCCGTGAGTCCTTCGAGATTGGCCAGGTTTTGAATATGGGCGGCATCTGCCATGAATGCGGCTTTGGAGCAGGCGATCAGGCTGCTTTTTTTCAGAAATGTCTCCACCCCGAGGGCTGAGGAAATGCGGGCTGTGCCCATGGTGGGTAGTACATGGTTGGGGCCGGCCACGTAATCGCCACAGGCTTCGGGGGAGTAGTCACCGAGAAAAATTGCCCCGGCGTGCTGGATTTTCGGGAGCCAGAGGAACGGGTCGCGCACCATCAGTTCCAGATGCTCGATGGCGATATCATTGGCAATATCCATGGCCTCCTCCAGAGTGTCACAGACCAGGATGGTGCCCTTGTCGGAAAGTGAGGTGCGGGCAATATCTTCGCGACTGAGCAGTTTTAATTGTCGCTCAAGTTCGCTGACGGTTTGCTCGGCCACATCGTTACTGGTGGTAACCAGGATTGCCAGGGCCTGAGGGTCGTGTTCTGCCTGGGCCAGCATGTCGGCTGCGATAAAGGCAGGGGTGGCTTCGTCATCTGCCACAATTAAAACTTCACTTGGTCCGGCAATCATGTCAATACCCACCCGGCCGGCAATTTGACGTTTAGCCTCGGTAACATACTGGTTGCCCGGGCCAACGATTACATCAACTGCGGGAATGGTTTTTGTGCCAAAAGCCAGGGCGCCAATGGCCCAGGCGCTGCCGGTTTTGTATATTTCTGTAATGCCGATTTCCTGGGCCGCCACTAGCAGGGCTGGATTCACCGCACCGTCTTTATTCGGCGGGGTAACCATGACCCGTTTTTTTACTCCGGCAATTCCCGCCGGGATACCGTTCATCAGCACCGAAGAAACCAGTGGTGTTTTACCACCCTGACCGCCGGGAACATAGAGGCCCGCCGAGGCAACCGGGCGCACTAGCCTGCCGGTGATGGTGCCGTCTTCTCGGGTAACGATCCATGATTCCTCCATTTCCCGTTCATGAAAATCCTGAATTCGTTTCCTGGCCAGCTCCAGGCTTTCCATCAAGGAGGCATCCACCTGGCTGTAGGCTTCCGAAAGCTCCTCTTCGGTGACTCGAAGCTGCTCGGCAGTCATTTCCGGGGCATCGAATTTCCGGGTATATTCAAGCAGGGCTTCATCGCCCCTGTCAGTAATGGCAGTTAAAATTTCTGTTACCGCGCTGCGGCAGGAGGAGTCGGCGAGTTGAAAACGGTCGATGAGGGAGGAGAATTTTTCTTTTCCCTCAGGGGTTGATGTGGTCAGTGGGGTGACGCCGGATATTGATCCTGCTGGCCTGGGGATCTCGCGTTATTAAACTGAACGAAAGAGTGCGTGACCGAAGATCGCTTAGCAGTTGCCTTTTTTGGCCTGGCCTGGAGGGCAAAAGCTGCCATTGCTACTATTTTTGTGGTTACTATCATTGGTCGTAGCTCTAATATTCACACCATCAACCTCGCCTTCAACATGAGTCAGCTGACAACCGCTTAAAATTAATATAGAGGTAAATGCTATAAAGACGGTTAACTTTTTCATTGGGACCTTAGGTGGAATTACAGAGAAATAGACTCGGTCACTGTAGTGTATTTTTCTTTGAGGATTGTTAGGAGTGTGTCAAATGAGGCTGTTATCCTGACAAAGCAGATAAAAAAATAGCCACATTACGTGGCGGCTCTGTTCAAGCTTTAAGTTGAAATGTATAACCAACTGTTTTCTAATGGCTTTAATTTCGTACTTCTTTTTTGTCTTCAAAGGCTTAATGCCGTAATCAGCCAGATCAACACAGATGCTGAACAGAGCCTTACGTGGCTATGAGACCTTATTATTCTTCTTGATGGTAAGAACGTTTGATGAGGAATGTTCGGATGTCACAGAGTTATATTTATTAGTGTCACCTAGCCAGATGACGTTGTTTTATTATTTGTATATCAACATGTTACATGTTGTTTTTCTAACGTCGTTGATAATAATATAAACAGCAGAGAATGATAGTCCCCATTTGGGGACAATGTCCTACCCAAGTTGATTATTGAGTTGCTTGATGATCAATGGTCGAAGACGCAGGATAAAAAGCAGGACTGGCCATCAGTTTGGCAACCAGTTCATTTTGACGGGTCGTGTCGGTTTTTTTCATCACGCGCTTAATATACGTTCGTACCGTCTCATATGATAAGAAGTGTAAATCGGCAATTTCTGCCGGGGAGCGGCCACAGACCAGTTCGCAACACACTTTTCCTTCATTTTTGGATAGATCGAATAAATCACGGAGGATCTGTAAATCCAGAGTGGGTTGTTGATCGCTGTTATAAATAAAAATGGCGAGGCCTTTGTCTGTCCCATTGGTATCTTGAACTAATGGGGTCAGGGTTAAAGCCAATGCCGGATAGTAGTCTGAAATCAGGTGAAGTGTTTGTACGCTGTTTTCGTCTAAGCAACGTTGAATCGCTTGTTGTACTTTGCCGTTTTTACTTGCGGCGGTCCATTGAATACGTCGGTTGACGATTTTTAATGGTGAAGATTTAGTCAGAAAGTTATCAGCTTTTTGATTGCAGTGACACACGTTGCCAACATCATCTAGCAGTATTACAGGCAGTTGGATTTGATTGAAAAGGAGCTGGGTTAACAAGCGTTGTTTGTCTTGGGCAATTTTAATATGGAAGAGCTGCGTTGCATGCTGCATATGGGGGATTAATTTTTCGAGCAAAGCCTTTTCGTCTGGGGTAAATGCACCTTGC
>PJEL010000505.1_pt1 | contig 45722 bp, 52 predicted proteins | sample 1853271 | NCBI WGS metagenome assembly PJEL01 (sample SAMN08108733, study PRJNA415343) | Invertebrate metagenome, whole genome shotgun sequencing project. | host: Globobulimina | place: Sweden: Gullmar Fjord | collected 2015-08
CACGACGGGATCAAGGAGCGGCTCTGGGCGGTCGGGCTGTTCGACGGGGCCTCCACCACGGCACACAACCGCGGTATCGGGTGTCCGAATATCGTCGCATGGGACGGTTCGGACTTCACCGCCCCGATCCGCGGTTTTGCCCGAGTTCCCCGGTGTACGTACCCCGCCGGAGCGGATCTCATCAAGAAGTTGTACGTCGCCGGTACCCACAACCGGGCGAATATGCGGACCGCGAACGGTATCGGGCAATACCCGACGAGCGACTTCAACGCGGCGCCGCTGGGCGGGATGCGAAGCAACCGGGACGCGGGGGCACAGCTTGCCAGGCTGGATATCGACACGATTCCCCGCCGATCGGCGTTGTGTTCGGCCGCTCTGACTTCCGACAGCGACTTCCCCGAGGCGAAACTGTATGTCTCGATCGCACCTCCAACCGGCGAGCAGCAGGTCTACGGCTTCGGAACCGGCCAGGTTACCGATGAGATCGCGGCCTATTTCCAGTCTGACGCCGACGATGCGGATACCGAAGAGTGGGAGGATATGGCTTCCGGATTCGGGATCGGTCTATCCGCCCGGGCTCTGACCGCCAGCGACATCGGCGGGGACATGAAGCTGTATTGCACCGGCGACTTTGCCGATTGCGATGGCGGGGCCTGCCTCGGCTTCGCCCGGTGGACCGGATCCGCGTGGGAGGCGAATATCGGCGATCTGGGGGATACCGGCGGTAATGCGACCGGATACGTCATTCTCGAACACCTTGGAGTCCTGTGGATCGGCGGCGACTTCCTGAATGCGAGAACAGCCGCCGGCGGGGATCTGACGAACAACGACTATCTGACGAAGTTCAACGGGACGGATATGGTGAATATCACGTCCGCTTTCCGGCCGAATAACCCGGTCCATACGATGTGCCTCCACGAGGGGGATCTCATCATCGGCGGGGCCTTTACCACCATCGGCGGCTCCTCGGTGAGGCGGATCGCCCGTTTCGACGGCACCACCTGGAGCCAGGTCGGGGACGGGTTCGATAACGGGATCGTCAAGGCGGTCGCGTCGTATAACGGCCGGATCTACGCCGGGGGCAGCATGACGACGATCAACGGCCTCACCGGACTCGACTACCTCTCCCGCTTCAACGGCACGAACTGGACCTACGTCAACTCCGGGAAGCACGATTCGCCCGACGCTCAGGTCTTTGCCCTTCACGTTTTCGACGCCGGTACGGACGGTCCCGAGCTCTATGTCGCCGGTTCCTTCCGCAAGATGGGTTCCAAACGTCGTCCGGGCATCTTCAAGACCGATCGGACAAGCTGGCGGAAGGTCGTCACGGACGAATGGGAAGGGGTTGAGGACCAGATCGCGGGCCAGCAGGCGACCGTAAACGCTCTGACGACCCACAACGGGAAGCTGATATTCGCAGGTAACTTCCGCGGCCTCGGCGGGAACAGCTCGCCCGAATACCTCGCATGGGGGGCCCCGGTGTCATGAGTCCCGTTCTCCAGTCCGGACAATACGTGATCGCCTTCACCTCGGGCAAGGTCTACAGCGGCGCCCTCAACGACGAGGACGGTATGGCCCAGATCGGTACGCTCGGCTTTACCGGGACGACGATCGGCTCTGTGGCGATGAAAGACCCCATCGCGGGCCACACGATGCTCTACTCGATCGATGGGACTCAGGAGCTCGTGGTCGATGTCCTGGGGGCGAATGTGCTCAACTGGCGGGATCGAGTCGCCACCATCGGAAAGGGCACGCTTCCGGAGCAATGCCAGCTCATTACCCGGTATCTCGGGCGGGTGGTGTTGGCACGGCCTCAAGATAACGTCGAAATCTTCTACCTCAGCCGGATCGCCAACCCGCTCGATTGGGACTTCGGGGCCGATCCGGTCGCTACAACGGCTATCGCGGGTACGGATCCCTCGATCGGGGCTCCGGCGGACGCGATCCGGGCCCTGATCACCACGGGCGATGACTACCTCCTCTTCGGCTGTCAGTCCTCGCTGTACGTCCTCGTCGGTGATCCCGCGTATGGCGGAAGGGTATTCCACAAGACGGACAGGACGGGCGTCGTAGGGCCTCACGCCTGGGCATACGACGAGCATCAACGCCTCTTCTTCCTCGGGAACGGCGGGCTCTACACGATGGCGGGTCCGAACGACATGCCCGAGAACATCTCCGGCCGGCGGATGAGGGGGATCCTCGACCGGGTAGACCTGGAAGATGTGAAGATCCACGTCCGGTATGAGGCATTCCGGAAAGAGCTCCACATCTACATGACGCCGGATGATGAATCGACGGGAACCCATGTTATCTACTCGATCCCGGATAACGCCTTCTTTCTGGATGAGTACCAGACCGGGCATCAGCCCACGGCCGCGGTGGAACTGGACGGGGCGGAGGACAACGATCGGCGGATAATGATCGGCGGGACGGATGGATATGTGAGGCGGTGGGATGATGATGAAACAGGAGACGACAATGAAGAGATCGACTCGTGGTACCAGTCGGGGCCGATTGAAGGAAAAAATGGAGGCGTGGAGGTACTTCTTGAGGAGATTCACGGATTCCCGGGAAGCGGAACCGCGGCAACGCAGATCCTCAATGATGATTCCAGCAAGGTGGACTATTACTGGTTTGTCGCGGACACCCCGCAGGAGCTCCTTAATTTTGGATGGGATGATGCAGTCACGACGGGAACGCTCTTTGCGTCGGATGCGTATGACGCAGCGATCGGTATCCGCCGAGCCGGCGGGGCGCATATGGTCCGGGTTCGCCAGACTTCAAAGACATCGACGTGGAGCCTCGAACGATTGACGGCACGATTCAAAGAGAAGGGGCGGCGTCGATGACAGCCGATCGCAACGCCAACACGGACGAACGGCAGCGCCGGGCCTGGCAGCGTGAACAGTCCGAGGCCGGCGGTTCGGATACGGGGACCGCAGCCCCCGAGGCTCCGAAGCTCCGGGATGACGACGATCGGCTCGATGATGTGGAAGCCGCGGTAGAGGCGATGCTGCTGGGTTCTACCCACATGCGGTACGACGACACGGGCGAGCTTGAGATCACCTATGACATCGTGACGATCCCGTTTGGAGGCGAAGCGACGATTACCTGGATCGGTCCGCGTTACAACGCCGGGGCCTTCCGGTTCGACGATCTGGCGACGATCCAACTGGATGTGGGGGTGACGGCTTATTGCGAGGACGTGGCCCCGTGGTATCAGGTGCTCATCTGGCTCGAAGTCTACCGTGATGGGATCTGGGTCCGGGTCGATGGGACTTACGCTAATATCACGGTCGGATCCGAGGGCGTTGAGACTCCGACGATTCGCTCGATTACCGCGAGTACGACGCTTCTGGAGACGGACAATATTCTCCTTGTGGACGCTACGGGCGGGAATATCGTGGTGACGTTGCCGGCGGTAGCTGATTCGGATCAATGGGCGGCGACTATCAAGCGGGTTGATTCCTCGGCGAACACAGTGACGATCGATGGAAGCGGGGCCGAAACGATCGACGACGAGATTACGCAAGTTCTGGCCCTATATGAGTCGGCCCAGATCGTCTGTGATGGTTCGGAGTGGCACATATTATGAGTTTCTTCGCAGCCCTCAAAGCCTACTTTTCTGATACTGAAGCCGACTATGTTCGGATGGATGCCAGTACGCACGCGCTGGAGTGCATCGACTACGAGCACCACGAGGTACACGGAGGAAGCCACTTCACCTATTCCCAGGTGGATGCCGACTTCGATATTGCGGATGCGGTCGAGTTGCTGATCGTGGTTCCGGATACGGCCAAATGGCCCCACATGATTATCGATGTGGAGGCCGCGCTCGATACGAACGTGAAGCTGTACGAGGCGGCGACTCACACCGTTCTCGCGGCCCAGACCGCGTTTAATAACAACCGCAATAGTGACGCCACGAACACGACCACCATCAACACCCACAACAACGACGGGGCGGATGGAAACCTTATCTTCGAGTCTCAATTCGGCGTATCTACCGGAACGGGCGTCAATAAGATCACAGGCGGCGGGGGCTCCCGAGGATCCCAGGAGTGGATTCTCAAGCAGGCTACGAAGTATCTGCTGGTCGTTACTTCCGGCTCGGATGACAGCGTTCTTTCGATCAAACTCAGCTTTTACGAACATACTGACAAGGACTAATCCGATGGCGATAGACAGCCCACAAGCAATTAACTTCTGCAACGGCAAGGCCCGCGTGATGGCGGACGCCCTTGCCCAAGCGTACTACAGCGGGGTTTCGTTCCTCGACGCATGGAACGCGGAAGTCTCGCCCGGTGTGACCGTCGCGAACCTCATTCCGGACAGCGCTGATCTCATCCTCGATGGGGCTGATGTTGACGGACGGCCGATCATCGACGGAAACGCGATCAACCTCTTGAAGCAGCGCGTTCAGACACTCGTAGATGACTACGAAGCGAGCAGCGATACGCGGCTGAAACAGATCCTTGCGGTTGCTGTGAACACGCAAGCAAAGTTCTGAGGTAAGTCATGGCCTGGACTGACAGATATGTTTCGAGCCTCGCCGGCGGTGGCGGTGACGGCTCTCAAGGTACGCCGTGGACGCTTGCTGAGGCTATCGCTAACGCGGCGGGTGGTGATAGGGTAAATGTCTTGGATTCCGGAGTTTACACGCTGGCTGGTTCCATTACCTTCCCGAACGGGACGAACGAGAATCCGATTCAATGGAGGGGGTATCTTTCTGCCATCGGAGATCAAGAGGATGTTGGGCGACCATCCCCGACTGCGGCCTTAACGGTCACTGGTTTCCCAATAATCGATGGTGGGGCCAATTTCAATATCACTCTCGGGCAGTACAGCCAGTTCATCAACATCCACTTTACCTGCGCAGGTAACCGGGCAACGGTCGTTAACAAAGAGTATGCGTCGATGTGGCGGTGTCTGTGTGAGAACACTCACGCGACTGGGGCCGGCGTGTTTGGATTCAACGGATCCGCGAACAACGACACTCACGTTTACGATTGCGACTTCTCGATATCGTCGAACAGCGATACCGCGATTGCGTGCCGACTCGGCAAAAGCGGTGCTCATGGGTGCCGGGCCTGGAATGATACGAACAAGAACGGCCGGGCGTTTCAGACGGCAAGTAATCCGTGCTCATTCGTGGATTGCATTTGCTTCAACGTAACTCGTGCTTTTATGGTTCAAGCCGGGGGCGTGTTCATCGACCGTTGCACAGCCTACGGCGTGGGTACGGGCGTCTACATGGCTGACGCTACAGCTCCATATATGATCACAGACAATATCTTCTACTCCATCTCTGCCTACGTCTTCGGCGGTTCAGACGGTGCTGCCGCGATGATGATAAACAACGCTTCCGGGTCAGTGACATCCGGACAAATTGATACCGCGAACCTCGGGAGCGTACTCGAAGAAAAGGACGCGATAACCCTGACGGCCGATCCGTTTGTCGATGCGGCTGGTGAGGACTTCCGGCTTAACGGCGTTGCCGGCGGCGGACTTCTGTGCCGATCAGGCTCCCAACTCTGGGACGGTAAAGCGGATGTTGGGGCGACCCAGACCGTAGGACGCGGAAACGTGATAATTGGAGGCTGAAAATGCTTGTCCGATTAGACAAACCTACCCAACGTATCCCGCAAGCGGGATTTCGTTCTTTCCCGCATCGCTCCAATGTCGCGGTATGTATTCTGGGCTTGCTGTTTTTGTGTAGCCCAGTGGCAGTTCTCGGGGCAGTAATCCCCGTTATTGTCGATTCGGTCGATGCTCCTGCCTTTTGGCCGTTCGCCCATGTCGGCGAGGAAGTTCTTGAACAACTTCCAGCGAGCACAGATACAGATGCCGCGACCGCCATATCTGTGGTACCCGGTCGCTTTGGGGTTATTGCACCGCTGAAGCATGGACTGCCATGTGAGATAGGTATGACTTTTGAAGTCCACCCCGCGTGTGTGCCCATGTCGTTTTACCCCACAACGACGACAACCCGTGGATTTACCGTTCTTCAGGTCGTATCCATGAGAGAGAGTCTCATTACCACATTCGCATCGGCACCGCCATACCAGCTTTACGCCTCGGTGTCCTCCTGGGCCAATTACGCGGAGTTTGCCGAACTGCTTTCCGGTAAGGTCTATTTTTCTCATAGGGCGAATTTAGGCGGTTTGCCCCAGCTTGTCAACAGTGGAGTCAGCCATGAGTGACAATACGGAGCTTTCAGCAGGATCCGGCGGCGACAAGATAGCCACCGATGAGGTGACCTACTCCGGTGATACCACCAAGGTCCAGCTCAATCGTCTGGTTCACTTAACCGGAGCCGAAGGCGCCAAGACCCTCCACGAGATCCTGTTCGCGGAAGACGCCGCCCATTCCTCGGGCGACTACGGTTTTCAGGTACTTCTCGTCCGTAATGACGATCTGGCCTCTCTCGCCGGAGTGGATGGGGACTATACCCCGGGACAGGCCGATGAGAACGGGGCCCTATATGTCAACCCATGCCCCTCGGCGATCAAACACGCTTCCGGCGTAGCGGCCGGCGGGGCGCCCGGGGCGGACGATATGGTCGCGGCGGTCGCGGCTCGAAAGATCCGGGTCCATGCCTTCAGTCTCGTAGCGACTTCGGCGACACTCAACAGCGTATTCATTGACAATGTGGATAATGACCTCTGGGGGAATCTCGCCAACCCGTTCCCGATGTCGATCGATCCGGCGGCGAACACCTTGGCGGGGATCGTGATGCCGTTTAATGAAGGCGGGTGGTTTACGACGGATACCGTAAACGAGGCTCTGACTCTGAACTCGTCTACGGCTCAGGATATTATCTGGACCGTGACGTATACCGAGGTCCTTTGATGTTGATCTTTCTTCCCAATCTGGGGATGGGCGCCGGGACCGGATCTTTTCGGTTCCGCAACGCTCAGACGGCGGAAATCAGCTTCGCTCTTGCTGTCGCGGCCGGGGAGTCGATCCGAGTAAGGGCCCAAAAGGTCAACGGGACCGCGACGGTCAAAACTCGAAAGTGGGCAAGCCGAATCCGAATCCTTAACTCTCCCGCGCTTGAATAGCGGAGGACAGAACAATGCCCGATGCAGATGAAATCCTCGCACAGCTCCAGCTCGCTCAAGACACCGCGAACCGGAAGAATCAGGAGCGGTACAAGAAGACCCTCGGCCTGTGGGACGAGATGATCCGCATGTTCAAGGGCGGGTACGGCCGTCAGGCGATCAAGGATGTCCGTCGTGGTGGTCGCCAGGAGAAGGGGCAGAACGTCGCTTCCACGGCCGCACGAGGGCTCCACAACACCACCGTTCTCGACAGCCTCAATACCCGGACAAACGAGCGGACGCAGCGGGAGATAAGCCGTGTCCGGGAGGATCTGACGGCCCAGATCGTCCGTTTGATGCAGGGTAAGGCGGGTGTTATGGAGCGGAAACAGGAGCGGGGCCCGGATATGGGGCAGTGGGCTCCGTATCTGGCCCAGCTTGGGCAGGGGGAAGGCGGCGGCACGGATTGGTGGGGATTAGCCGGAACCCTGGGAGGCGCAGCCATCGGCGGCATGTTTGGAGCCCCCGGGGTAGGCGCTGCTGCTGGCGGCGCGGCTGGTGGTGCGATTGGCGGCGGCGGCGGCGACTCGTATGCCCCACCAAAATTCGGTGATCCGACGTATAACCCATTAATGCTCCCTTGAGGTGACCCATGCCCTTCGTAATCGACTACACCCCGGCCGGGACAACCGGCGGACTCGCGGTAGAGGCCGGTCGCGGTATTCGTGAAAACGAGATGCGGGACCGGATGCTCAAGAACATTACTGATGCCACGATGGAGGGCTTTCGGTCCCGGCGTGATTTTGACCGCCGGAAGGAGCTCGGGGATATCGAGTTCGAGCGCCGGAAGAAGCTCGAAGACCTTGATTACGAGCGGAAATGGGGCCCCGGGGGTACCGCGGCGATCGCCCACGGGCAGGATCTTAATCGTGATGCGGCCCGGCACGAACAGGATCTTGAACAGGACCGGGAACGGGAACAGGCCCGGATCCGGGAACGGGCGACGATCGAGGAAGAACGACGGGTAGAAGCCGGAGAGGCCGGGAACGTCTTGGAGCGGGCGTATGCCGCGAGTCAGGGCCGGGTTCCGGGCGGGGCGGCGGGGCCCCCGGAGGAACTTAACAGGGTGCTGGGTGAGCTTTTCCAGAACCCGGACGCTCTTAAGGCGATGCCGGACCAGATCGGCGAGGCGATCTTCGGGGAAACCTTCAATCAGGCGACGAGCCGGATGGGGGCCGAGACGAGTCAACACAGGGCCGACCTGTACGAGGAGAGTCTTGGGCAGAGAGCGGAAAACGAAATCGCCGATCAAGCGTATAATCGCCGTCAACAGGAATTCGCGGAGCGGAAGTTCCTCCACGAGCAGCAGATGGACTTGGAGGGTGACGCAAAGGGGGACCGCGACCCGTATCTCGAAGCCCAGATCGCGGCGGGAAAGGCTCCGGCGGACTACTTCACCGGGTACAACACCGGTACGCGGGCCTCGAAGATGGCGATCCTTGCCGTCTCAGCGGAGCCGGAAGTCCTGGCCCAGCTCTTTACTACGGGGCAGGACATCGGGTTTACGATGACCGAGGCGGATCTTGGAGACGATGCTGGACCGCCCACGGCCGCGACCCTGATCCGGATCGAGGATCTGAAGGACGAAGTAGGTGCTTTGCCCAGCCGAACAGATGACTTCGGTTTCGCCTTTAAGCGGATGGAGGCCCTTAACGCTCAGGATGGGATCCCGGAAGAGATCGGCCTAGACATAATGATGGGCATGGTCCAGAAGGCGATACCTATGGCGAACCGCATCCGTAACGAGGCAGAGCGGGTTATTGCGGCCGGTGGGAACGCGGATGAGATCCGCCGGCGGGCGGGGCAGCAGATCCTTGATTACTTCAACATCACGGCCGAACAATTGAAGCGGCTCGATGCGTTCAATACCCAACTGACGAAAACCACAGAGCCGGCTGGAAGTAGAAACGGTCAGGCCAAGAAGGAGCGGTAATATGCCGAGCACACTCAAACAAAGCGTACCGGGCTCGATCGTTCTCGGTGGTGAAACTGACCGTTGGGGGGATACTCTCTTCTCCCGCGCGGATATTCAAACAAAGATCATCGATACGACGCGGAAGGTCAAAGAAGCCGGATCCGAGGCAGCGGGTACGCTCACTCTGGGCGTTGACTTCTGGGAAGGTATCTACCACGGAGCTTATGACAGCGCCGAATTCGTGCATGGCGTCATGCTCGTTGACCCGGATTCGTCCGGAGCCGAAACGCTCCAACTCTTTGTCGGGCTCGGGTACACAAAAGAAGATGACAGCACGGGGGAAATCATCTTCCGTGTGGACCGGACGCGGCCTCTCATCTTTGGGCCATACATCGATGATGATTATTCGGATATGAGTAGTGATGTCTTGGCGTGGAATGTCACGAAGATCCGAGCGCTCAATTACAACGCGGCGAACGGCAACGCGAATGACATTCTCGCCCGCCTCCTCCTCTTCAACACGGCGTAAGCCCCATGTCCACGATCACCGATCCGTCAAGCGCTGTTGACTGGCTGTTTCCGGACGGGGATGAGCCACAAGCTCCCGCGGAGCTACCACGGAGCTCCACCGGAGCTCCCCTTGACAAACCCGCAACTGACGCGCAGACGGCTGTTGACTGGCTGTTTCCGGAGGCTAAAAAGAAGCAGCCTGAGGACAAAACCCCACGGGCTCCGAAGACAAAGGGGCAGCCTATCCCTGGCTGGAACGTGTCAGAGACAGTTCAAGCGTCCGGTGTCGGGGCGTATGACCCGTGGAGAGAGACACCGGACGAAAAACTCCGAGAACCACCGAAGTACGGCCACGATGTAGGTAAACCGCAGCCGGAAAAGGCCGACAAGACGCCCTCGATTACTGAGGACCCCGCGGCGGAGATCGCGCGAGATGTTGAGAATCAGGACATCGCCGAATATCTGGCTCGTATCCGGAGCATGAATCTCCCGCCGGCGGAACCCGGGGTAGAGGTAAAGCCCGCGACCCGAGAGGAGATCCTTGCTGCAGCGCGAGCGGCGAAAGCACAGGAAGAGGGGATCAGCGGAGTAGACCGCCCCTTCGGAGCCGAAGAGGCCCGGCAGTATCAGCCCTTCCGAGCGGATATGACGACGGCCGCGGCGATAAAGAACGCTGCGGGCCAAGCCTGGCAGTCGATCAAAAAGAAGGCTTCGGAGGACTTTTTCGCCCCGGAGGATCTGAAGGCCCAGATGGAGGGGATCCCGCTCGGGAAGGGAGTCGGGGGAAAGGTCGGCGAGCACGCCCTGGGAGCCACAGAGCTTACCTCCGGCATCCTCAGCGGCTTGTGGCCCCTGTCAGTGATGAAGCACGCAATGGAGGTCGAAGGCCGTACCGCCGAGGAGACGGGCGATTACCGGGCGGCTCTGGGTCAGGGCCTCATCACGGTCGCTACGGAGTGGGGCGGGATCAAGGTCGCGGCGGGCCACTTCGGGAAGAAAGTATCCGCCGATGTCTTCGATCTGTGGATGTCCCGGCGGTTTTCCGACGCGGCCAAGATAATCGCCCATACCTCGGGGGCGATGGTGTCGGTCGGAACGATAAACGAGCTGGGGATGGTCCTGGAACAGCTCCACATGGCCGAGATGGAGCATCAGAGCACGGCGGAGGCGATCTCCTACATTCAGCAGAACTCGTGGGAGACGTTCAAGGGCGGGGCCGGATCGGGCTTGTTCATGGTGGGGCTGGGTGCGATCCACTCCGCAATCAGGATGCCCGGGGTCCGTCAGGCCCTCGGTGAGCAGATGCGGCTCTACCAGCAGGCTCTTGAGACGGGTCGGGATCCGTTTACGGGCAAGAAGATGTCCGAGGAGCAACGTCTGGCGGTAAAGGCGGCGACCGAGACTCTTCAGAAGACGGCGGAGGCGAAGGGTTGGAAGCCGATCGACATCGTGGTGGAGGATCCGAAGCCATTAGGCCGAAAAAAGGCCGAGCGGGTCACGGAAGCCGAAGCGAAGCCCGAGCCTGCGGAAGCAGGACCACCCACTCCCCCGGTAATAGAAAAGGCCCCAAAAGAAACCGCTGAAGCCCCCGTAAAGCCGGAAGTTAAGCCTATAGCTGAAAAGCCGAAAGAGGCGGTTGAGAAACCCGCCCCCACCCCTCCAATTAAAAAAGAGGCCCCGAAAGTTGAAGAGAAGCAGCCTTGGGAGATGACGCGGGAGGAGATTCTTGCACCATACAAGACGAAGGCGAGAGATAATTTTTTTCCGTCCAATACACGACTCGGCAAGATAGAGGCACGAAACGCAAAATCGGAGCGATCCTCATCGGAGCAATTGACCAGAAAATACCACCGCGAGCAAGTAGAATCCGCCCTTGCCGCCGGCAAGCCCGTCCCCCCCGAAGTCCTCGCCGACTACCCGGATCTGCAAAAGGAGCCCACCGATGCCCTGTCCGCACAAGAAGAAGTCCCGAAGCCCGAAGTCAAGCCCGAAGCCGAAGCGAAGCCCGCAGAAAAGGCAGAGCCCGAGGACAAGCCCGAAGAAGAAGTATTAGAGGCTCCGGAAGTTTCTCCCGCAGACGCTAAGAAGGCCGAGCGCCTTCGTACTCTCGCCGACAACGCCCAGAAGCATATCGACGAGAAGCGCCGGGATATGACCCAGAACCCGACGCCGAAGCGGATGGCGCAATACCACGGCCGTCGTCACGATGCCGACAACCTCGAACGTATGCAACGGGCGATGCGGGCGATCGCCGACGCGACCGAGGCTGGTACGCTTCCGCCGATCCTGGCGGATGTGAAGACGAAGAAAGACATCTTGAGTCTCGTTTATAAGGGTTTGGAGGGTGGCGGCTATTACGATGTGATCCCGTCGCACGAGTACAGCGACACATCCGCGAAAGGGAAAGCTCTCCAGAAGCTAATGGAGGGGGCCAAGAGCGAAGCCCAGCGCGAAAAGGATGTCGAGCGTAAAGCGGAGGAGAAGCTGACGCGGCTCGAAGAGGATGTTCGTTTCACGAAGATCCCCGGTTTCTTCCCTACTCCCAAGCCGGTTATCGATCGGATGTTAGAAGAGGCGGAGATCGAGCCGGAGCATACCGTACTCGAACCCTCGGCCGGAAAGGGTGATATCGCGGATGCGATCTGGGACGCGGTAGAGGTCGAGGCCGACCTGCACGAAGTATCACCGAAACTGGTTGAGATCCTGAGAGCGAAGGATTACACCAACATCAGCGGCGACTTCATGGAACAGGAAGCGATCCCGGAATATGACCGGGTGGTGATGAATCCGCCGTTCGAGAAGTCTCAGGACATCAAGCACGTTCAACACGCCTACGGCTTCCTGAAACCGGGCGGTCGTCTTGTGGCGATCATGTCCGAGGGATCCTTCGGCCGGACCACCAGTCCCGCTCCGCAGTTCCGGGAATGGCTTGAAGAGGTAGGCGGGACAAGCGAATTACTGGAACCGGGCTCGTTCAAATCCGCATTCAGGTCCACGGGTGTCGAGGCTCGCATGGTGGTGATTGAAAAGCCCGAGGAAGCCGAGAAGCCGGATGCCGGGGGCGAAGGCGTGCCGATGGCCGCAGCCCCACTACCCGCACCCCCGGATGCCGTAGCCGCTACCCGGGCCGGTCGTATCCAGCCCTCCCCCATCCCACCGCCCGCCGGAGGCCCGAAGCAACTCAAAGCCATCATCTTCGACATCGGAAAGGCGATCGGACGGAAGGTCCGGACGGCGAAGCCCTCTCGCGGAGCACTCGGCACCTACTACCCCGGGACCGCGAAGCCCGTTATCCGGTTCGCAGGCGATCTCGATGTAACCGCACACGAATTAGCCCACTCCCTGGATGACCGATTTAACCTCGTCGGCGAATGGGCGGGCCCCCGGAAGCGATCCCCGTTCGACTCTGAGCTGCTTACCGACACCTTCCAGCAGACTATCAAGAAGAGCTACAGCCTCACCCAGAAGCGGGCCGAGGCGGTCGCGGAATGGGTACGGGGCTGGCTGGTGAACCCGGATGCGGCCCGAACAGCGGCCCCCGGTTTCTTCAAGCACTTCGAGAAGACGGTACCCGCCGAGGTCCGGGACAAGCTCAAATCCTTCTCCGATGACATCCGCCAATGGGTAGGCGCTACCGCTACCGAGCGGACGCTCGCAAACGTCGAGATGGAACTGACACCGAAGAAGCTCTCCGAGCGGGCTCTCAGGGAGAACAGTCAGGGCTTTGATACCGGGTGGATCGACCGGGTAAGCGCGACGACGCTGGACAGCCTCTCCCCGCTGTGGAAAGGGCTCGAGTACGCGAAGATGCTCCGGGGCATCAAAACGCTCCGCCCGTCTCTGGATCCCAAGATCCTCGTCCGGACCCACGCCGGCTATGAAAAGAAGTTCTACGAATTGCTCGACAAGGGCCCCACAGACGCCAAGAACAAGCCTGTTCCGGGGGTAGGCGGTATCGATTGGCTGCTGGAGCCGCTGGACAGCTCCTCGAAGAAGTCGCTTGAGCGGGACATGGGGCTTACCGCGGCGATGATGATCAACGAGCGGGTAGTCGAGCGTTCGATCCTTCTGGCGAAAGAGGCGGCGGAGCTGGCTCAGGCTGATCGGGCTCTGAGAGAACTTCGGGCCGAACTGAGGAAGGCTGCGGAAGCCGGTGAGATTTCGACCAAAGACACCGAGAAGATGGTCAAGGATCTCGCCCGCGAAGTCTCCAAACTACGAAAGAGCCTCGGCTATACCGGGAAGATTTCGGGTCTGCCGCGGTTCGTCATGGGGCGGACGGAGCGGATGGCCGGGACCGGTGGCGGGATCTATTCGGACCTGGCTCAGGCGAAACAGGCGATAAAGGAGCTCGAGAAGGATCCGGAGACACTGACCCGGCTCAAGGAAGCGGCGAAGCGGTACCGGGCATTCTCCGACTCCATCCTCCAGTACGCCAAGGACAAGGGACGGCTCTCCCAGGAACAGCTTGACGGGATCCGGAAGCGGAACGCGCAATATGTGGCGATGCTCCGGATCTTCGAAGCGTCTGATCCGGAGATGTACCGATCTTCCGGCGGGAAACGGCTCGCCAGCGTCAGGAGCGTCGTCCAGAAGTTCAAGGGCTCGACCCGTCCGATCCAGAACCCGTATGTTTCCCTCATCCAGCAGTCGCACTCCGCGATCCGCGAGGCCGACCGTAACGAAGCGATGATCGCTATCCGGAACCTTCTGACGAAGCAGAGGGGGATGTACGAGGGGACCGTGCTCAACCTGTCCTCGATCGGGAGCCAGGCAAAGAGCGGAGACGAGGACACGATCAAGATTTTCGTGGATGGGAAGGCCGAATACTGGCAATTCCAGTCCGATATTCACAAGGCTCTGAAGGGGTGGGCGGAGACGGAATCGAGCAACATCGTCTGGAAGGCCCTTCAGGTTCTCCCCCGGCTCACCCGGTCGGCGATTACCCACTCTCCCCCGTTCATGGCTCGTAACTTCATTCGTGACCAGATGCACAGGGCGGTCCTGTCGGAGACGGGATCGAAGCCCTGGGGCCCGATGTACTACGCGACCCCGAAGGGGATGCACACCTTCCGCGAGGATATCGCGGACTTCCATCGGTTCGGCGGCGGACTCTTCGGCCACTACGGGACATCACCGAAGGAGTATTACCGCCAGCTCAAAGGTGCGATCCAGAAGGCCAGCAAGGGCGGCGGCTCGATCATCTCGACGCCGGCGATGATCGCCCGGGGCTATCACAAGTTCGCGGCCTCTTCGGAGATCGCCGGTCGTCTGGTCGAGTTCCGTACCGCTTATAAGAAGGCCCGCGAAGAGCTTGGTTACGACGAGTACGACGCGGGGCTCTACGCGGCCTATCAGGCCCGGGAACTGATGGACTTCGCGGTAGGCGGGACGGCGATCCGAAGCCTCAACAAGTACGTGATCTTCCTCAACGCGGCTATTCAGGGTACGGCCCGAACGGTTCGCGGCGCTCGTCAGAGTCCGAAACGGTTTATGACCCGATGGCTCGCGTACATCGCCTCGATCGAGATGGCGGTCTATGCCTGGAACCTGTATCAGGGCGATGATGAGGAATGGTCGGATCTGCCTCAGTACCAAAAGGACTTCTTCTGGAACGTGAAGATCGGGGCGAATACGTGGCTGCGGATCCCGAAGCCCTGGGAGATCGGGGTACTCGCGTCCGGACTCTCGCGCGGGATCGAAGCGGCTCGGGGCGACAAGAAAGCGTTTGAGGGATACGGTCGGTCGATCCTTCAAGGCTTTATGCCTGTGGACGAGGGAGCGGTCTTCGGCCCGCTCAAGGTCTTCGGCGAGGCTATTACGAATTACGACATCTTCCGGGAGCGGAACATCGTCCCGGTCTGGGAGGCCGGGGTCGATCTTGAGTTGAGGGAAGGCACAAAGCGGGCCTCACGGATCGGCCAGATCGTACAGAAGGCGATCGGGGTGGATGCCCGCCACACAGATCATCTCGTCGAAGGGATGCTCGGGAGTACGGGCCGGATGATGACTCAAGCCTCTGATATCGGACGCGAAGACAAGCCCTCGGCCGAAGCCCGAGCCCTGTCTACGACGATCGGGCTCCTGGCTCAGTCTCCCGCCTACGCTTCGCCGGATGTCCGATATGTGCTGGAGTGGGCGACTTCGAAGAAGAAGGGTACGACCAGACCTATCAAGGGTTTACGCGCGATCCTCCGGAAAAGCATCGAAGCCGAAACCGCCGAGGAACGGGACGCGGCGGCGAAAAAAGCCCGCGAAGTAGCGAAGAAGATCCGTACCCACCTTGAGAAGATCGAAGCCGCGGAAAAGAAATAATCCCCAATTTCTCATTTTCCCCCTTGACAGCCTATAGCGACACTGTAGCATTTGCTCCCGGATTCCCCACCAAGGCCCCGGTCGGGGAAACGCGCTCCGGCTGGGGCATTCGAAACCTCGTTTCCCCCCGATCACGGGTCCACGGCTCTGATCGGGGATTGCCCGCCGAAGTTCCCGAGGTAACCTACTTACTTTGTGTGTGAGCTACCTCGGTCCTCTGCTTTGATTAAACCACGCGGGGCCGGCGACTCGTTGTTTCCGGTTCCCGCGAGGCGGGCTACTGACCGTGGATCTTTCTCCTCCTTTCTTCCCCTCCAAGAAGCGGCGCGACCATGATTGTCGCGTTGCTGTTTGATTCTCTTTAGGAGCCGTGGATATGAGCGATGGAACAATTAGAGGTAATGACCCAGCATTTCCGATGCCAGCGTGCAAGGGCAATAATTATCTGACTGGTGAAACAGACGTAGTGATTGACCCGGAGCGTGGTATGTCCCTTCGTGCGTACTTCGCGGGGCAGGCGCTTCTATTCGCAGGGCAGCTTTACAAAAACGACCGAGATTTTGATGAAGGACGCCCCAGTGTGGACTTGGATGTAGAGAGTAGTGACCTAGTTATTATCGCGTCGTATGCCGTCAATCTTGCAGACGCGGTTCTTGACAGATTGGGACAAGACTGATGGCCAAGGAAACCCCATTCAAACCGACGTATCACGACCTGCTGGGCGAGAACGAGGAGCTGAGGGAGAAGATTGAGGGATTGGAGGCGAAGGTACAGCGGCTAATCGTGTTGGTTCCTACTGGTTATTTTGAGGGTTGCCGAGATGCGTGGTCACCCGGATCATGGCCTGTTGAGCAGATGTGGAAGACCAGCGCCACATGCAAGAGCTTGCTTCCTTTGTCTGCCGTCCCCGTCGTTGGGAAACTCAGCGATGCCTCCTAACCTCCGCTCAACCCTCCTCTTCTACCTCCGATCCGCGATCATCTGTACCGCGTGGTGGGGGCCGCTTGTCTGGGTTATCGTGGCGGGACGGATATCACAATGAAGCCAAGACAGCCGAGCCTCTTCGATCACGATCCGATCCCTGTCGAGCCGCAGACCCGCGGGCTTGTACGGCGGACGGACCCGGATACTTCGAGAGACGCCGCGGACCTGGCGAACGTGTCCGGCCGTGCCGCCGCGGTCGCGGAGATTATGAAGGATGGGAAGCCCCGAATCGATGAGGAGATCCATTCGGCGATGGACGCTAAAGGGCCGATCTACACCCGGACAAGCATCTGCCACGGGCGAAAGACGCTGCTGGATCTGGGATTCCTAGTGTTGACAGGACAAACGAGAGAGACGGTTAGCGGGCGACAGTCGCGGGAATATGTTTGGAGTAAGGAGGAGCTGACATGAGACTCGGCCGCGTGGAAATACTGTGGTGGGGATGGGGGTTCTGGCTACACGGCTGGATGGAAACGCTCGGCAGTAGCAAGGGTTTCTGCCTCGGCCCGCTCGAAATCCGCATCTGGAAAGGGAAGCAATGAAACTCATCCGACGCTTTTGGGAACGGATCACCGGGATTGAGTCGATGCGGAGAGAGATAGTGAAGATGCGGAAAGCCCATACTAAATGGACGGTTGACTACTGCCACAACACCATCCCGGATATCGTCAAGGCCGAGTGGGACAGACTGAGGGTTGCCAACTTCAAGCCGGTTACAGAAGAGATCGCCCGCCGTACCGCTGCTGAGATCGTCAACAAGCTCATCGCGGAAAAGCTCGGTACCTGGCTGGACGAGATGGACCGGCGGCTCACCGAAGCGGAAAAGCTGAGGCTGGAGATGAAGATGGATTTACTGGCGACGAAGCCGGTCATAGCCGTTGTGGAAGCCCCGGGGGATGACACCCCTCCCGGGGGCGAGTAGACTACCCCCACCGAGAGCGGGCGCCATGGAGCCACACCATGCCCCGCTATTCTCGCCTCCTCCCTATCGCAATCATCGCCCTCCTCGTTCTCGCTTGCAGCCCCGAGTTCGGCTGTGACGGGTTCACCATGCCCGCGGAGAGCCTTCTACAGGTTCAAGCGCAAGTCGATGATCTACAAGGGGTTGTGGACGCCCAGGCCGCAATCATCGCCGAAGAGAAGGCCCGGGCCGAAGCACTCGAAGAGGGGGAGGAGAGGGATAAGGCACTCGCAGCGATCGCCAAAGCCGAGAAGATCGCTACCGAAGCCGGCGGGGCGCTGACCCAGGCCAAAGACATCCTGGCGACCGCGAAGACGACTCCCGAGGGGAACGTCGATATTGTGGGTTCGGTTATCCCGTTTATCCCCCCGCCGTATGGGACGATCGGGGCTCTGGTGTGGGGAGCGCTGGCGACTGCCCGGGCGGGCTCGAACCGGAAGGGGCAAGTTGCTGTAATCAAGGCGATCGAAAAAGCGAAGTCGTCCAGTACGGATCTGGCCGGAATGTTCAAAGAACCCGGTATTTTGCGGTCACTGGACGAAATGGGCGAAGCAAACCGAAAACTCGTCCGCGCTGTCACATCGGACAAATCTATCCTCCCAATCTAGGAGCTGAAAAATGGCACAAGGCGATCCAGCAGTTATTGACCATCATCCTTCAGAGAAGTTCCGGGGGCCTGTTCTCCGGGATCACTGGAGGTTGATCTATGTCGGGACCGATACCGCGGCTCTCTCAACGACACTGTTTGTCACAAAAGCCACTCTCGAAACTGCGACGACCGGAGCCCTGGCTATCGCAGACTTACGGAAGGCTGGGGCGACGACGAACGCGAACGGCTATATCCGCATGGGCTCGGCCGATGAGATCCTTCTAGCGTTCGGCGGTACCGGAGCCGAAAACTCCACCATCAACTACCAGATCGAGGCTTTACGGGAAGCTCGTGATGCGCTGGGGTCCGCATCCCTCTGTTATGTGACTCAGCTTCTTGCGGATGGGGTACTGACGCTCGGAACCGGAACGGCTGGCGCTGCTGGTGCCGCTCTTACCGGAATCGCATCGACCGATAAACTCGCGGATGGGATCACAGACACCATCTCCGATCCGGGCATTGATCTTTATTCTCCGGCAGACAATACGGTCGGCTTCCTCCGTCTCAAGGCCCATAACGCCCCGATCCTCCGGCTCAAGATTGATCTCGGGACCGCGACGAAAGCATGGGCGATCATGGCGAAGCTCCAGGGAGACGCCCAGAACACCGGCAACTAACAGGCTTCTTTTTCAGCCTCAGAGGCCGTAGCCTCCACCCTAGAGAGCTCGTCGAACGACCCACTCGGCGAGCTTTTTTCTTTTTTTCTGTTGACAGACTTATGCGACAGTGTATCATCTGCCGATGATTGGTGAATCATGTTTCTTTTACAGAAAGGCAGTGTAATGACGAAAACTCTAGGACTATCGGATGCGGCCCTGGCGAAGAGGAAAAACTACCTCACCGCTTCGGACGTGGGAGCGGTTCTCGGCGTGGACCCGTACAGAGACCCGTATACGGTCTGGCTCTCGAAGTCGGATGTCGAGATGAGGCCCGAAGAGGTCGGTCCGGCGGCGAAGCTGGGACAGGCGCTCGAAGCGGGTTTGATCGACTACGCGATCAACGACCTCGGGGCCGGGCACGAAATTCTCCATAATCAATGGAGGGTCGCAGATAACAAGCGGATGGGCGCCACCATCGACGCCCAGACGAAGGACTCGAAGATCATTTTCGAGGCGAAGACCACGGGCCTCTTTAACAAGTTCGCGCCGAGTCTCGATGACTGGGGCGAAGCGGGTACGGATCAGGTGCCGGCGAAGGTCGCGGCGCAGACATCCGCTCAACTCCTCTGTGATCCCCGGGCTGAGATGGTAATCGTGGTCGCTCTTATCCCCGGACGTGGGCCGGTTATCTATCAGGTTCCCCGGATCCAAGGCGTTATCGACGCGATCGAGGACGAATGCCTTGCGTGGTGGGATACCTTTGTCGTCGGGAACACTCCTCCCCCGATCGGCGACACGCCCCCGAAGCTGGATGTTCTCAAGCGGATCGTGAGGGAGCCCGCGAGTACGGTCCCGATCTCGTTTGATCTGGTGAATGAGTACCTGAAGTCGAAGGATCACTCGAAGCAAGTCGCCGCGGTCGCCAAGCAGAAGCAGGCGGTTCTTCTCGCGGCCCTGGGCGAAGCCGAGGGCGGGGTGTGCGACGAAGGGACATTCGTTTATCGCCGCGAATCGGCCGGTATCAAGCTCTCCACGAAGGTTATCAAGGAGAAGGAGCCGGAGATTTTCGAGCGGTACGCTGAGCAGACTTATCGGATGATGCCGAGATGGAAGGTCCGGAAGGGTGGTGAGTGATGGATGCGACGAAACCGACTCGTTTGGCGTATGTGGTAGACGGCAGTTCAACGCACAAACACCCAAGGTTTGACGTTTATTATGAGAACAACACGCCCGCTGAGTGCAAGTCTGTTGAGGCCACACAAGGCCGATGCGTTATCCCGTTACGGTTGGCAACTTTCTTCAGCAAGGCCAGCGTTGAGCGAACTATCCGCGCCTGCAACCACCACGACGAGCTGGTGGCGGCGCTGAGGGAAATAGCCAAAACCGAGGGGCGGTTCAACCGGAATCAACTTATCCATGCTGAAAACACGGTGCAGGACATGCAGGCCCTCGCTGTTGAAGCACTCGCCAAGCTGGAGGACTCCTGATGGACGAAGACATCATCCTCACCGGGGCCGACCCAGCCGGGGACGCTCGCCTTCTCGCCGTACTCATGGAAATTGGAGCTCTCGCAAATGGCTACGAAAAAGAAGATAACGAAGACGACCCACGCGGAGACGATCGATGGAATTGTCGCGTCGTGCGGGATGGCCGCTATCTCTGAAGCGGTCGGGAACGTACAACACGCTTTCGAGCTCGCCGAGGGTATCGGACAGCTCCGCGAGATCCTGTCGCAGCCCGAAGTGCTGAAGCGGATCGAAAGCCTGAAGAACACGGCCCTGGGCTTCCTCACCGACGAGGGGAGCCGGGGCCAGGGCTGGAGCTATCTCGCTTATACCCCGAGCGAGTTGATAAACGCGGTGACTGAGGCTTTATTGCGGGGTCTCCGTCTCACCGGAAACGAGTTCAATATCATCTCCGGCCGGTCCTACACCACAAAATGGGGCCTGAGACGACTCGTGGCGGAGTTCCCCGGCGTAACCGATCTGGTACTCCTGCCCGGCGTTCCGCATCTCCACAACGGAACAGGGGCCCTTGTGCCCTACGTTGCGACGTGGAACCGTGACGGAAAGGCATTCAAGATCGAGCGGACCCAGACGGAAGCCGCGGACAACCGGATCGCGGTAAAGGTCAACAAGGGGATGGGCTCGGACGCTATCCTCGGGAAGGCTGATCGAAAGATGCTCGCGTCGATCTACGCTCAGCTCACCGGCTCGGAGGTCGGGATGCCGGATGGAGACGCGGCTGAGATCATCGCGGAACAGGACGCCGAGGGGCACAGCCAGCCGACGCCGGCGAAACCATCAGGGGTCGGAACCCTTGAGGAAGTGATCCGTAGGAAGCGGGTCGAAAACGAGGCTCAGCAGGCTAAGGACGGGTCACCGGACGACCAGGCCGACGCTGAGCCTCCTTCCAGTCAAGGGCTGAAGGCGTGGCTTCTAAAGCAGCTTGAGGCTGATGGTGTTGCGCCTGATGCTACGGACGACTGGCTTGCGGGCTGGATGGTCCAGAATGACTTTTCGACTGACGATCTAAAACAGGGAGCCCCGAAGCGGGATGAGTTGCTTAAAAAGTGGCGAGAATTCTTCGCCCAGGTGTAAAACCGCACACTGCCTGGTCGGGCCGCTGGTCCACGCCTACTAGGTGATCGGCTCACCTGACCGGATCGGCGGGGTTGAAAAGCCTCGCCGGTCTTTTTCTTGACAAGTGGGCGAGATGGCCGATGATGGGGGTGGACGTTCTGCTATGCTCCTAAACCGATTAACAGGCTGCTCATCTTGGACCATTCCTCCACAGGCGGAACGTCCATCCAGGATGGGTGGCCTGTTCGTTGGTGGAGGGGCCATCCCATGACGGATGGATGGATAAAATTGCATAGGAAGCTGCTTAACAATTCGCTCTGGACTGAACGACGGAAGTTTTCGCGGGCTGAGGCTTGGATTGATCTGCTGTTTATGGCTCGTTGGCATCCGGATCCGACGACCGTTCTTATCGACGGCAGACCCATCGAATGCCGCTACGGTGAGTGCCTGAGAAGCCAGCGGACCTTGGCTGATCGGTGGGGGTGGAGTACCAGCGCGGTAAACCGCTTCCTGAACCTACTCCAAAAGCTGGGGCAAGTGACGGTAGTGCCTGAAACGGTTACGACGCGCATAACCATCGTCAACTACAGCACTTACCAACAACAGCAGGATGGAAGTGGAACGCACGTGGAACGCCATATTCCTAGTTCTGGCAAAAAAGGGGCAAAAAGCGGTACGGTTACCGGTACGGATCTGGAACGCGCAAGTCTATACAGCGACAGCAGTTACGGTGAACAGCGAAACGCAGATGGAACGCAGATGGAACGCGTGTGGAACGCAGATGGAACGCACGTGGAAACAGAAGAAGAAGAGAAGAAGGTTAAGACCGTAAAGAAGAAGAAAAAAGAAGTCGCCAAAAAGGCGACGGTTGTTCTTCCTGATTCACTCGATACCGATTCCTTCAAAAAGCTCTGGGCGGAATGGGTCGCGTACCGGAAGCAATCGAAAAAGACGCTGAAGCCCTCCACGATCACCCGACAGCTCTTGAAATGCGAGAAGATCGGTCTTGCCCGGGCTATGGCGATGATCGAACACACGATCGAGATGGGCTGGGTCGGACTACGGGAGCCGGATCAGCAGGAAACACAGACGGGAGTAACGAAAAATGACCAAATCCAACAAAAGCGACGAGCCGCAGAGTATCCCGACAACCACCAACCCAGAATTTGGCGAGCGTCCGACGCAATGGGTGCCGACGAAGCACCAGCGGGCCCTGCTGAGGGCGGCGGGGTTCCCTGACCGGCACATCGAGAGCGTGCCGATGGGGCCGCCCAAATGGCGTTCGATGGTGGATACCGTGCATGATGTGCTCGTCATGAGTGAGTACGGGGCCATGATCGGCATCATCGGCCCCCGCGGCACCGGCAAGACACAGGCGGCGGTCGCGTGGGGGTCACAGGCGCTCGACTACGAAAACCACGAGGACGGGGTGCTGTATACCCGGGTGCAGGATATGTTCCTGCGCGTCCGGCGGGCGTTTGGTAAAGACGCAACCATGAGCGAGGAGGAGGCCCGCAACATCTATACGCGGCCACATCTGCTGGTCGTGGATGAGATCCAGGAGCGATCGCGGTCAGATTGGGAACAGTTGTTCTTTACGAATGTACTTGACCACCGATATGGCAGACAGAAGTTAACGGTAATGATTGGCAATCTCACCTGTGCCGTCTTCATGCAACAGCTCGGCCCCTCCATCATCTCCCGGCTTACCGAAACCGGCCGTATCTTCCTCGCCGACGAGTGGGAGTCTTTTCGGGATAATCCCGCCCCGCTATTTGACACCGCTTGATATATCGCTACATTGTCGCACCAAAAGGAAGCCCCTGATGGACACCAGCTTCAACGGCCCGCATGTAGCGTACCTCATCCAGCAGATCGTACACGGCGAAGCGTCTGAGGGGTTCTCGGAATTTGCTATGGTTGCCGCGGGGGTGGATGAGAGTGTTGGGCCGCTTGCTGGGAGTGCAATCCAGATCCGTGCCACCACCGGACCCGCTCTCATCGAGCTTATCGCCGGGCTACTCACCGCGATCGATGTCGAGATTAATCTGCTGGCCGAAGAGAGTGGGTGTAGCAAAGACTTCCTCTACGAGCAGATTGAGAAAACCTGCGAGCACAACAAGAGTAATCACAGAATGGTCGTCTTCGATAACCCAAAACCCTCAACCGAGGAACCTCCATGATCCTCAGCACCTACCTCCGAAACCAGATGAGCCCGAAGGGCATCGCCAAGATAGCCGCCCGCGGCTGGATCCCCTCGTGGTTCATCACCCAGCACCAATTCTTTACCGCCGGCGACCGGGCCGAGATCAAGGCGAAAGAGCTCGATAAGCACGGCCAATACACCGAGGGCTATCGGCCGGACTACGACATGGTGGATACGATCATCGACCAGATAAACGATGATTACAGCCCTTTCGGCTACGATCATTGCCCGTGCTGGAACTACGAGAATCCTCACTGGGCGTTGACTGGTCAGGACTTCCCGGGCACATCTCGGCGCCGTGCTCTGGCCGAGTTTTCCGGCTTCATGGGACACGTTCTCGCTAAGTCCCGCAGTGATCTGTGCCCCGGCTCCTGGGGGACGGCGATGGTTCATCGGGTGACGCTCCAGCCGATTCCCTGGCGGGTGGCGGCGTCTCGGATGTCCAAATCCCTCCACATGAACGGGTATTACAAACGCCCGGAGCATGAAGAGCTTGATTTCATCCGGGCCCAGATGAATCTCGCTCTCAATATCACAGACGGCCCGATTCGGCTGTGGGTCTGGCCACGATGTGTGAGTGGCGAACTGATGCCGTTAGATTATCTGAGGCGGATCGGTGAGCTTGTGCGGCCGTTCGGCTGGAACACCGATCGGGAGCGGATCGGGGTTACGCTTTTTGGGACAGAGAGGTTCGATCATCCCGACTGGGACGCTCACCAGATCGACCAGATTTACATGAACGCGGCGTTTGCGATCGCGGATGGGGTGGGGATGTGATGAACTACTCCCTCTATCGAATCATCGATGAGATCAAGAACGCCACGATCCTCGCCGCTTCCTACGCGGGGGCGGTGAGGGGGTGGCAAATGCTCACATCGCGGGACTGCGAGCCGACCCTAATTACTCGGAAAGCCCGGCGCCTTCGGTTCGTTTGGCAACCTGGGCAGGAGATAAAACCATGTGGCCCTTCATCGCAGCCTGGATCACCTTCTTCCTTGCGGTTCTCAGCTATATCGCCATCGTCCGGATGCGGTTCGGGTGGCGAAGCCAGTGGCCGATGACGAAGGACGGGAAGCCGATCCTGATCGGAAAGCGGTACTACACCGCCAGCGATCCGGGGTGGTACGACGTAACCGAGATCGTCTTCCATGACCGACCATCGCCCCCAGGCTTCCAAAGCTGTAAACCCGACTATATGTACGCTTCCACCAACGGGAAGTGTTGGGGGTGCAGCGTCTACGCGAAATATCACAACCCCTCGAGCGGGACCCCGCGCCACGCGGAGGCGGCTCGTTGGCCCAACTTCTACACCGATCCTCGGATGGGCTTCCGGCCCTCGAAGGAGACGGTACGATGATCGCCATCGGAATCGACCCATCCCTCAAAGGTACCGGACTGGCCCGACTCCGCCTCGGGCTCGACACCGATCGTCACACGCTCGTCCCCCGCTTCGAAGGGGCCTGCCACATCACCCCCAACTCGAAGATCGAGAACGCCGACCTGGCTCTCCGGTCCGAGTCGATCTGGTGCGAGATCCTTGAGGAGATGCCGATCCGGGAGCCGAACGTCGAGGTGATGGTGATCCTCGAGCATCCCATGACGGTCGTCCGGGGCAAAAAGGGTCAGCGAAACGCTGCGAGCCTTCCGAACTACGGGTACCTCGTGGGGTATCTCTCAGCCCAGCTCATGCCGTACTGTAAATCGCGTGGGTGGAAGTATTTACGGCCCTCGGCTACAGAATGGACCCGCTTCTATCCATCGACGAACAAGGACAAGTACAAACGGCGTCGGGTACTATTGGTCGCCCAGATGTTCGAACTCGATCCGGATATCCTGGGCCCGAAGTCGAAAGCCGGCGACGTGGCAGATGCCGTGCTCCTCGCTCACTGGGGACTAACCCATGCCCAAGAAAAAGATAGCCCGCAAGAAGAAGCCGAAGCCGAAGAAGATGACAACCAACTCCGGCTCCGGGGCCAAACACACGACTGAGAAAGAGAAAGCTCGCGTCTGGGTGTTGTTTGACGAGGGGTGTACTCAGCGAGAAATCTGTAAGCAGACCGGCCGGAGCCTCACGACCGTACAGCGGATACTGGCCCTGGATCCGGTCCAGTGGCAGGCGATCCGGGCTGCCGCGGCCGAGGAGCGGGCTACGCTGTGGCGGGAGCACGAGCGGGACTCGCTCAAAGACATCGCCAGCCTCACGAAATTTGTTCGAGAACTGATCGCATCGCCCAAGGGGGTCCGGCGGAAGCTCAGCGAAGACGACCGGCTCGACCTGGCTCTCTACATACGCGCGATGAGCCCGTTCAAATCCCTCGCGGAAGCGGCGACGATCAAGCACGAGCTGTTGACCGGCCAGCCCACCGACAGGCTGGAGGACACAACCAAGACGCTCGACGCGCAGAGTATGACGGACAATCAGGTGATTATTTCCACCCTTCAAGGCTCGCTCATGGACAGGCTGCCGGCGAGACTCAAGCCGATCGCCTTACAGATGCACGAGATCGGCGAGATCAAGCTGACGAAGGCCGAAATCACGCTATGCACACCGAAGCGGCCGAACCCCATCACGAAAAAGAAATTACGGAAACGGGGTTGACGGGGCCCCGGAAGTCGATACATTGTCGCACTTAAAGGAGACTCCCATGCCCCGACTACTCCAACACGAAATCAATCGTCGATGTGACTACCACAAGCCGAGTGAGCTAACCATTGAGGGCCACACGAGGGTCCGCGCGTTCTTCAAAGATGCGATGGAGGTTCTGAATGCCGAGCTTCCAGACGGCCGGGAGACGGCTCTCGTCCTCACGAAGCTCGAAGAGGCCCAGATGTGGGCTCATGCCGCGATTGCCCGGAGTCAGGTGGAGGGGATGTGATGGCGACTGAGACAGACAAGCTGACGTGCGGGGAGTGCGAGCACTATTGCGGTTTTAAGCATGTTGCAAAGGGTGTTTGTGTAGTAGACATGCCTATGTGGGCAAGCGAGGATAACTGCCGCCAATTGCCGGATGCCGACGCCTCCACCTGCCCCTGCTTCAGAAAGGCGAGCGATGAGTGATCTGAATATCGACGATGCCCCGCTTGGTGAACTTCAACCGCTGTTTGACAAATGGTGGGCGACCGTCCATGAGGCTACCGCATCCACCATCGACGACGCTGGCGTGCGGTTCCTGATGCCAGCCGTTTGGCACGGGGGCTACAAAGAAGCCGCCGCCGAACTCGCCCGCCTCCGCGAGGTTGTGGAGAAGCTGCAACCGCTGGTCGCGTATGCCTTCTTGGAGGGTGCTGGATACGCATGTGGCGGCAACAGTGGACCCTGCATGGTCGTGGCCCAAGATGTTGTAGACGCGAACTGGGCGAAGTCGGTCAGCAACGGCAAGCTGACAGCCCTCGCCGCGTCGGGGGAAGAGGAGGAGCACGAGCGATGAGTGACATAACAGACCAGATCCAAGCCGGAACCTACGCAGACGAGGTGAACGATGGGCTTGTGCATGTGGACCAGTTGGAGCCGTTACTTGGCGAACTCACCCGCCTCCGCGACTCACTGAAGCTAATTGCCGTGGGAAAGACGCAGGCTGATAACCGGAACCCGTTGGGTGCAGACGCGGCAATGGCTGGTCGCTTTATCACAATTGCACAAGCCGCCCTCGCCGCGTCGGGGGAAGAGGAGGAGCACGAGCGATGAAAGTTAGACATGCAGAACTTGGTGTTGACGGCGACCACGCATTCGCCTTGCTCGGCGAGAACATTCAAGAGGGTGAGTGCGAGTTTGAACCGATTGTTGAAATGGATTGGACCAACTGCGACCCGGTTGACCGTGCATCTCGAATCGCGTTCAATCGCTTGCGAGCCAGACTCGATCCGGACCGAGTATGGTTGACTTATTACCTTGGCCCATCTCATCCTCGCGGCAGATAGGGAGTAGACAAATGAAGATTGACCATGAGACGGATCAACTCGTCAAGCGGATGAAAACGACGCTGCCACTGATTGCTAAAGTCAAGGCCGAACATGAGGGCAAAGATTGGCAAGGAACTGAGAGGTGCCCCGCCTGTGGTGGAACCCTGCACCTGACCCATTCATCGTACAACGGCCACGTCTGGGGCAGGTGTGAGACAACCGATTGTCTGAGTTGGATGGAATAGAGGACCCCCGCCCCCGATGACCGCCTTGGTGACCAGACAGAACAGATGAACAAGTCCAGATACAACCCGACCCCGCCCGCGAGCGATAGCTTTGCACACAATCCGCGCCTCTGGGCCCTCTTCACCCACGCCGGCCCGGGTCGCCTGTTGAAAACAAAACGATATCAAACCGGGGCCCCCTGTGATATCCTCTTACCACCGAGCCGCAGACGCCAAATCAGGCGATTATGGCGGTTCTCACAGCGAAAAAACGGAATACCGAAGAGGCCCACCGAACATCGTTGGCGTCTCTGGATATCCTCGATCAGGTTCGCCGGATCCGGCCGTCCGACTTCTACGAGCCGCATCAGGTCGTTGAACACCCCGAAGCAGCCCGGGAGATCGGGCAGGCATCCGGTCAACTCCAGTTCCACGAATCTGATCACATCGTCCGCGTAGCGGCCCCGGGGAACGGCTGGGGCGGGACTACGGCGATGGGCTGTGAGATCGACGCCTGGTGTCGGCACACGAACAGGTGGCAGGTCACCCCGGATCGTCCAATTGTCGCTCTCTGGTGCTGCCCGCAGTTCAAACAGTTCGAGATCGTCAAGAACAACCTGATCGAGTATTGCTTCGGCACGATCCCCACCTACAAGGAATCAGGGACCAAGGGCCCGCGGTTCGAGTGGCCGGATGGAAGTGTTTGCTACATCATCAGTTACGACAGGCAGTGGCAGTACATTCAGGGCATCGAACTGGATCTCTGTGCCTTCGATGAGCAACCACCTAGGAGCTTGTGGGGCGAGCTCCAACAACGCCGGCGGGGTAAGAAGAAGACCCGGTACATCTGCAAAGCCACCCAGACGAAGGGCTGGAGCTGGATGGGCGAGCAAATCTACAAGCCGTGGCTGGAGTATCACCGGGATCTGGGGCTCACAGAGGACGAGGCCCACGATCACCAACTGCACCCCGAATATTGGGTCTGGCCGTCCGGTGGGATACATGACAATCCGGTCGCTGATCAGGAGGACATCGAGTGGTACACGTCTCGGCCCTGGCGGCACGCCCGGGAGCGGAAAGTACGGATCTGGGGCGGGTTTGAGAGCTGGATCGGGGATCCGGTGTTCGATATCGACGCCCTGATTGCGGTCGAAGAGCGGATGGCGATTTTCAAGGCCCAGCATGGCCCTGGGCAGAATGGGTCTTTCGCTATCCCGGCCGAGATGCTACAGTAACGCACATGGCTAAACGAAAGACATACACCGTCGAGCCCCCGACCGTCGCGGAGGGGTTGATTCCCGCGATTCCTGCGCTTCTCGCCGAGTTCAAGAAAAAGAAGAAGCCGATCGCTCGATGCACGCTTGATCGGTATCGTCAGAACGGGATGCCGATCGAGAAGGGTGGCGACCGGATCAAACTGCCGATTGTCCGGCGTGAGGACTCCGGATTCCGGCCGATGACGAGCAAGGCGGCGATTAAGCGGTTCTTCGCCAGGGTGAAGGAGTTGCGGAATGCCTGACATCACCTGCGACGAACTCTCCCGCCGGCACCTGGCCGTCCGCGAAGGCGAGAAACCCACCACTGAGCACGTTATCGCGGGTTGCCTCCAGCGGATTGCGAACAGTCTGGAGAAGATCGCCAACGAGCCTCGGGTTATCGGGGATGTCGTCCAGGTGATCCCAGACGAGGCTCCCGGCGTCCAGATCGTGGATGGCAAGACCGAAATCGAGGTCAAGGCGTGGAAAACGTCAGTCGAGCCGCCACCCACCAACCCTCACGCGACCGCCCTCAAGGAAGCCGTGGCAAATAAGGTCACTGATCTCGCCAAGTGCATCCCCGGCAAGTCATCCCCCGCCCAGGAAAAGGCCCTCGGCCAGCTCCTTCGGGATCTGATGCTTCGGGTTGAGTGGTCGGCCTCGGTCAATCAGGAGCATCTTGAAGCCGGCCGGAACTTCCTTGATTGCCTCGACTGGGGCGATATAAGCACCGAGGGATGGCCCGCGAGCATGAAAAAGTCATTTACGGCCCTCAAAGGACATTGGGCCGAGAGTCACAAACCTGAAGGAGCCACCGAATGAACCAAGATGAACCATCATTGACCAGCGATCCCAGCCCGGATCAGCCGGTACATGAGTCGACCGTATTAGCTGCGGGAGCAAAGGAACTGTGTGAAGAGGCTATCGTCGAGGTTGCCGCCAAGCCGATCGACCCGTCCGAGGATGAGTCGAAGGCTGTCTTGGCATCCCCCGAAGCCCACCAATGCGAGGCGAAGGACCGGGAGATCGGTACCCTCACCGAACGCATCACCTACCTCGAGCGCTCCCTCATCCGCATCTGCCGGCGTGCCAAGGTCGATTTCGGCGGGTACGGGATCGATTTGGAGAAGTACGAATAGGGCGATTTTCCTCGATGACCCCCTGGCGGAACGGTAACGCACCGGGCTCCAAACCCGGCAGAGCACCGGCGAAGTGCGACGGCACCTAAGCCAATGCGGTGACGACCGCGTTTAAAGGTGACTCGGCTTGCAGGTTCGACTCCTGCGGGGGTCTTTCTTCAGCCCTCGGATATACTCCGGGGGCTGTGTTTACGGATCTCGAACCCAACCAGATCGTCGGTAAACCCATCGTCTTCGAGCCGATCGTCGATCCCCTGGGCACCATCACCATCTACGAGCCCCCACAAGCCGGAGCCATCTACGGCCTCGGTGCCGACTTCGCGTATGGGCTCGAGGGACGGGACTTTGACTGCTTCAAGATTCTCAAACGGGTCGAGACTGACACCAGATTCCGGGCTGTCGAGGTCGCCCACGCGGTCGGGTGGTGGGGCGAGCTGTCCGATCGGATCCTCTACGGCCTGGCGTTCTACTACGGCGGGGTCTTCATCGTCGGCGAGAGGCAAGTCGGCTTACCCACCCTTCGCCGGCTCTACACGAACTACAAGTACCCGTGGATCTACTACGAGAAAGACGAGGAAACCGAGTCGCGGTACGAAAAAGGCAGCGGCAACCGCAAATTCGGCCACTTCAAGTCTGGAGGCGATCTCCTCCTCCGTAATCTCAGGCTCGCCACCCAGGAGGGCCGGATCGATTGGAACACCCAGTCAACCATCGATCAGGCCCGCAAGATGAAATGGGTCGATCCGCGGCTCACCCCTACCGACGATCGGGTCAAGGATTACGAGCTCAAGATCAAGCTCGACGGCGGGGGCTCACCGGACGAGGTAATGGCCCTGATGTACGCCTGGCACGCCCTCAACGAGCTTCCGAAGTACAAGAAGCCGGATGTCCTGTTCCTTGAAGGTACCCTCGGCGCTATCCTCGGGCACAACGAATTCTTGATTGAAGAGGCGGGGTTTGGTAGAAATCCAGCAACATGGATCCGACACCGGAACGGACGCGGTTCGACACGGGGTCGCAATCGGCGTTAGAATCATCGCCCGAGTGGTTCCCATGCCGGACTGGCTTATCAGTCGCGGGAGCCTTACCGATGCAAGTCTGGATCACGATTGCCATACTCGGCGCCACGGGTACTACCGTCACTTCCGGAATGGTCATCACCGATCACACCAGCGTATCCATCGGGATCCTCATCACCACGATCTCTGTCGTCGTCACGGTCATGGGAGCCGGAGGGGCTCTCATGGTCAAGATGGGTAAGTTAATCGCTAAGTTGGACGCTTCGAACGACTCGATCGGCCACCTCTCCCGGGTCGTCGCTACTGTGGCCGAGGATGTTCACGATCTTCAGAAGTCCAACGCCCGCAAGTGGTTACGGAACGAGACCCGGTTAGCACGCCTGGAAGCGGTAGGTGATATTGAATCGCCGGAGGATACAGGATGAGCGACTACAGCGACAAATACGGCGATTCTGAAACCAGCCCCAGGTGGTCTACCCCGCTCGGGATGAGCGAAGAGGTCGAATGGGCGGTCTCTTTCCGCGATCTCCATCTCATCATGGCCGACGAGCTTGTCCACCAGTACACCGGCTCCCGATACCGCAAGGACTGGGATCCCGACTTTGAAACCCACGAAAATCACGCCTGGATGTTTGTCCAAAACGTCTTGCCCCAGCTCATGTACGCGGCGCCGAAGACGAAATTCGAGGCTGGGATACCCGGGATGGTGGATTATGAGGTCGAAGCGCTCGAAGCGGTCCACAACTACATCCTCCGGGCGACCGACGCCGAGACGACATTCATCGACATCGCTCGGGATTGCCTGTTCTCGTATGGCGTGGGGATGCGGAAGCTCGTGCCGCTTCCCGGTTCCGAGTACGACCTTGATAATCCCGACGCTCCTCTACCGTTGATCCCGAAGTACATCCACATCGAGCCGCATCACTACTTCCGCGATCCCCTCACCACAGACCGGCAGAAACCGCGATACGAGGGTCACATCTGGGTACAAGACCGGCATCAGATGCTCGCGGCGAAGGATTCGCGGGGGAAGCCGCTGTACGACCACGATGTAATCAACCGGCTCGCCGATGTGTCCCTGGACGACTATTACGGGGAGCGGGAGCGATCATTCCAACGACTGGCGCCCGAAAGAAACGAGATCGTCGGATGCGACATCTTCGTCCATGAAGAGCAGACCTGGTACTCGCTTCCGTACAACCGGGCTTCAGGCGATACCGAGTGGCTTCGGGAGCCAAGAGCATACATCGGCCACCCCGCCGGCCCCTACCAGCTATTCGGACTCGCCTGGGTACCGAACGAGGTCTATCCGATGCCGCTGATGGCAGCGACGGCGGAGTTGGTCGACGAGATAAATGCACACGCCGGGCAGGCTTCTGACGATGCCGGTAGTGCGAAAAGGCTGATCGTCGTCGACACCAACCAGCCCGGGCTCATCGGGGACATCGAATCCAGCCCGAACGGGACTGTCCTCGGGATCCCGGGAGCCAAGAGCGGGGCGGTTACCGCGATCGAGGTCGGGGGCCCGCAAGCCGCAAACCTCCAGTACATGGGGCTCCTCCAAGAACGACTCGATCGAATGTCCGGGGTCACAGATACGGCCAAGGGCAAGATCGATCCGAACGCGACGGCGACGGCCGAGGTAATCGCCGAGAACGCGAGCAAGGGCAGGATCCAGATGATGCGGCGGATGTTCCAAAACCAGCTCATCAAGCTGATGGACCGCGGAGCTTACGATCTGTGGGAGTCGAGCGCCTGTCGCTGTCCGGCCCCGATGGTGGATGTGGAGACCGGGCAGAGGACCGCGAAATGGTGGATCGGGGGCGGATCCGAGATCGGGTACGAGCACATTCAGATGACGATCGAGCCCTATTCGTCGGAGTGGACGGATTCGGCGGTGATCCAACGCCGGATGCAGACTGCGGTAGCGATGACCCTCCAGATCGCCCCGGCTCTGCTGCAGTTCCCGTTTATCAAGGGTAAGCCTCTTCTCGACGACCTGTACGAGTCGATCAACATCCCGAACGGCGGCCAGAAGTACATCGATTTCGAGCTTCTCTCAGCCCTCATGGGCTTCAACCAGCTCGCCCAGCTTCAGCAGCAGTTTATGGGCGAGGCCCAGGCCCAGCAGGATCTTGTGAGCGGTGCGGCGATGAAGACCCCCGGAAGTCTGGGGAAAGAGGCCAAGGGCGGCCCCGGAAGTGGGGGCGGCGGTGCTCCTGGGGCGGCTGTTACGCCGGGTACGGCTAACCCGGGGTTTGGCGGTGGACCCGGGGGCGGTGCTTCTCCGGCTGTGAATGAGCAATCGGCGCTGATCGCTAAGGCGTTCGCGGCTTGATTTGATACACTGTCGCAATGAACCCCCCAGACTGGCAATCAGAAAACGGCACAATTCGGCTCTACCTCGGCGACTGCTACGAAACGCTGTGGCAGCTTCCGGCTGCTTCTGTCCAGACCTGTGTCACTTCCCCGCCGTATTGGGGGCTGAGGGATTACGGAGTTGGTGGGCAGCTCGGCCTCGAACCCACGCCCGACGAGTACGTGACCGGCATGGTCAACGTGTTCCGCGAGGTGCGGCGGGTGCTGCGGGACGATGGCACGGTCTGGCTGAATCTGGGGGATAGTTACGTGACAACTAGCGGTGGTGGCCAGCAGGTTGCACAGACGAATACCGGTGCTGGCTTGGCTGCAGACCGTGTGCCTGCACACAGAGCTGGCCTCAAACCCAAAGACCTATGCGGCATACCGTGGCGGGTCGCTCTGGCCCTCCAAGCAGACGGCTGGTGGCTCCGGCAGGACATCATCTGGCACAAGCCGAACCCGATGCCGGAGAGCGTGACCGATAGGCCGACAAAGGCGCATGAGTACATCTTCCTGCTGAGCAAGGGGCCGAGGTACTACTACGACCACGAGGCTGTGAAGGAACCTGCCATTAATGCTGGCAGATTGGCTGCTAATGGCGGGGCTGATGGGATGGATGAGGGATACGATGGTCACCGAACACGGGAAGGGTTACGCCGAGGGATAGTCGTCGCTGAAGATCGCAACCGCCGCTCAGTCTGGACCGTCCCCACCCAGCCATTTACAGGGTGGACACAAACTTCCCGTCTGGTCCGTGTGGGATTGGGTGACGTTTCCGATGGCATGACGCGCATAGAGTCGCCAGATTGTCCAGTTCATGGTTGTCAGGATCACCCAAATGATGGACATGCAGCCGACCAGATCGGCCGCAATCGACGCAGCAGCCATCCCGATCAATTGCCGCTTGGCGAGCAAGCCGGTAATTCACAGAGTCACGAGCAGATGAATCTGGTGAGTAATTCGGATTCTCCGCCGCCAAAACGTGCGAAGACTGCCACTTGCCATAGCAAGCAAAACCGCAAAACGGACCACGCTCCTTCGACCAATCAGCCATGTACGCTTTCCGACGAAACACAAGACAGCACTGAACGCAAGTCAGAGACACCAACGTCCGTTGAGCCTCAGCCGAACACGCCCGAGAGCAGAACTTGGCCGGATGAGATGGACGCTGATTTACCGGATCAAACGCTTCGCCACATTGTTCGCATGTCTTCATTGCCTGTATCTCCTGAATGCAGATGTGGATTCTACCAAGAAACAGCCAAGAAGACAAACCACTTCGCCACATTCCCGCCGAAGCTCATCGAGCCCTGCATCCTCGCGGGCTGTCCGGTTGGCGGTACGGTGCTGGACCCGTTCACCGGCTCGGGCACGGTCGGCATGGTCGCGGCCAAGCACGGCCGGAAGTTCGTCGGTATCGAATTGAATCCGGAATATCTGGATATGGCTGCGAAACGGTGCCAAGAGGGCTGTGAGGCGGTTTCTCTGTTCAACCAGCCCTAAACATTTTTCCCCAAAATGACCGTTTGGCTAAAGGTGAGAGGCGGCTTTAGGGGCGCATATGCGCCAGTTATGCGCCGTTATGCGCATTTTTTGGCGCATTCGGGGCGCATTTGGTACAATCCCCCCGGAGATTAGTCATGGGTATGTTTGAATATGAAAATCTCGATACTGGCGAAATCCGGTGCTTCCCCTTCAACGTCGCCGGACGCGATGCCCCGTCGCCCCCTCATCAGATCAAACGCCCCGATGGTGTATGGGAACGCCGATTCTCCTCCCCCGGCATCATCTCCGGAACCAAAGACAACGGCGTAAAGCCCGGGATGCTAAGACGTTACGGCGATCTGCCCGTCTCGCTTACGCTCCCCAAGGATCCCCGAAAAGGGAAACTGACGAACCGCGGCGGCCACGTTGTACGCGAGCACAAGGACGGGACGTACTCGACGGAGGACGGCCGCCCGATCGTGAAGACGAAGCGGGACACGGACTTTCACGGGAAGCGGAGCGGGTGCGTGATTGATTAGCGTGCGCTAAGGGGCGCACACTATTCCGCCGCTCGCTACACTGTCGCGTATGAAACGGGAAACATACACAAGCCTGCGGCAGTTGCGAACATCCATCAGTAACCATCTGGGTCTAAGACTGCGCACGATTACCTCGGGGCAAACCTGGATTGTCCGTTCGAAAATTGCCAGACCGATTCCTGATTCTTCAAATCTCATCATCTTTGATTTTTTTGGCGATTCAGGGGTATCCTTTTCTGTAACGATGTGGTGGGGCCCGGTGAGTTACGCTCTGGATGGTCGGTGGTCAAGAGATCGCGTCAAGGTCGAAATGGAGGCAGCGACATACGCCGCGTTGTATCGCGTCACGGTGAACGATCCGACAAACGCTGATCACGTTGGATGCTGGGATAAGCCCCCTGAGTGACGGTCCTATTCGAAACAGGGCGTTCGCACTAACGGCGTATCCCTTTGGCTCACGATAGCGCCAGATGGGTTTTTGGGTTCGCGATTACCCATAAAGTATGATCGCGAACGATCACACTTTGCGCTGACACTACCTCCGCCGCGATTCGCCGTTCTTGCCGTCCGCCCCGTTCTTTCACTACACTGTCGCCCGTACCGAGCCGCAGCGTCTCACAGGAGACGTTTATGAAACTCACCCACGATCAGGAAATGCGTCAAATCGCCCGCGAAGCCGTCTGGATGGGAAGGCCGGTCCTGTTCTGGAGCGAAAACTTCATCGGCCCGCGACTCGGGTTCATCACTGGCGTTGCCGAGGATGCCGACAAGGTTCATCTCGTCATCTTCCCGAATCACGGGAAAGATCAATACGGGATCAGCAAGTTCCCATTTGAGCAGCCTCTTGAGCTGGGCAACATCATCATCCTGTCCGCTCTGGCCCATCCTGTGGCGAAAGAGGGGCTGATGGAGTGGTGCTCGCTGCTTCCGACGACCTGGGCGGCGATCCCGTTCGAGACGCATGGAATCCTCGATCTTGAGGCGATGGAGGTCATGTACGGGCAGGCCGGCGGCGGTACCCAGGTGATGGCCCCCGCGAAGAACAAGGGGGGGCGACCGAAGGGGAGCAAGACGAAGAAGAAGGCGTCCCGCTAAAAGATTGTTGCACATCCGCCGATCTGTCCGTACTGTATTGACACCGAGAGCGCAGCCACGGATCGCAGATCGTGGCACGAAAAGCACAGACAATCGACGTTTTGGATTCGGAGATCGCGCCCTTTGAAGGCTCTGAGGGTACTCCTCACGGCTTCGACCCCGATAACGGCGCTGCGTCCTCGGTAAAGACAAGCCCACCCAAGCCGACAGCTTCCGAGGGTGCGACCACCGATTCCAAATCCAAAAAGGGCTCTGACGCTCCCCCAAAGGAGACTCCCGAGCAACGGACCGACCGGATCCACCGCAAGAACTTCGAGATAGCTACGGGCGAAAAGCCCCCGCCCCCGGAAGTTTCGGAATCTGGATCGACTGCTACTGAGACTCCATCGGCGGCCAAAGAACCCAAAGAGGAACCCGCCCCCGAGAAGGCGAAAGAGGCCATTCTCGCCAGGCGGGCACTACAGCTTGACGGCTACTCCAAAGGAGCGGCGGAAAAGCTGATCGAGGTTCTACCTCCGGCAGAGGTCAAAGAACTAGCCCAGAAACGCATTCGCGTTCAACGTGACAACAGGGCCGCACGCCGGAAGCTCGGATCCGCGGTCAAGAAACTGAAGGAGCTGCACCCGGACGACGATTGGACAGGACTCGAATCAATGGCGGATTCCTCGGACGCCACCCCCGAAACAGGGGAAACATCCGGGGGCCCGGACTCCCAAACCGCGAAGACCCCAGCGGATCGAGCCGGTGATGATGAAGACGAAACGGAAGACGGCAGCGACGATGATGACCTGGATAAGCTCCTCGCCGAACTCGAGGGCGATGAGCCGGCCGAGAAACCCAAGCTCAAACCGGCCCAGAAGCCGGGAGAACTGACTCCGCATCAGGTGGAGCTGTTCCGGGCCCGCGTAGACGCGGCGAAACTCAGGCTGGCTCAGAACTACCCCCAATTCGACGACCCGGAGCATTCTCAGGAGATCATCGGAGCAATCGGAGAACTCGCAAATTCTGGTCACCCCGGCTACGACCCGACAACGGATGCCGGTGTAAATGCGATGCTCTCGGATGCCGCCGAACTTCTTTATGGAAAAGAAGGGAAGCAGCCGAAGGCCCCGCCGAAAGCCGATCCCGACGAATATCATCGCCAGCTCGATGGAAACCCCGATATACCCGCGACCCGGGGACAGCAGCCGCGGAAACTGTCGGAGGAAGACAAGGACAAGATCCGCCTGGATGTAGCCCAGCGTATGGCTTCACCCGAGGAGGGTCGCGCGATGTTGCGGGAACGGCTCCAGAAAGCACAGGGCGGATAACGCTGCTTCTCTCCTGATTAGGAGAGTGACCAGATGTCAGCAGCATCAGCATTTTCAAACTGGCTGTCTCTGAATAGAGAAGCCATCCTGACCGGGCCAAAGGACATCGTAAATGATGTCTCCAAGCGCTCGTATCTGATGGCAACCATGCTCAGAGGCCGCAAACTCAAGGGCGATATCATTCGCTCGGGTACGTACATCACCGAGCGCGTCAAGCTCCACCAGCTCGGCTCGTTCCGGTCGTACATCCCCGGCGAAACTCGCTCACCCAGCCGAAACAAGACCATCGAAACCATCAACTACGGTTGGCGATTCCACGAGTCGGATGTGCCTTACACCGATGCGGAAATCGATCTCAGCCAGGGCGATCGCCTCACGATCTACAAGAACTTCGAACACTCGATAATGATGGACCTCAAGCAGGACCATCTGGACGGGCTCGAGGAATCTTGGTGGAGGAAGCCGAATCAGACCACGATGGACACTCAGTCCACTCAGGGCGGCGATATGTACTCGATTCCCGCCTGGGTCGTCGAGGACGACACCTACATGGCGCCGGGCTGGACGACAAGCCTCGGCGGAATCGGGCCGGCTGCGGTCGATAACTGGCGGAATGCCCGGGAAACCTATCTTTCCTCGGCGTTCGACGATCCGGATACCGGCCTCTTCCAGGCGATGGACCTGATGAGTCTGGATATCAGGTTCGAGGCGGTCCCCAACTTCACGGCTTACATGGAGTCGGACAACCTCAACAAGCTCTGCATCGCCACGAACAAGGACGGTCGCGCGAAGTTCTCGGGCCTGTGCCGGTCCGGTAATGACCGATTCCGAGCCGGTCCGCAGGATCCCGCGTATGGATCCCCGGTCTGGCAGGGTGTTCCGGTCAAGTATTTCGCGGAGCTCGATACGGTCGAGCTTGACCAGTCGAGCGGTTCCTACACCTCTCAGGCGTATCCCGCCGGCAAGCCGAGGTACTTCTTCCTCAACTTCAAGTACCTCTACCCGGTCTTCCATTCCTCGCACTTCCTCGAGGTCACCGACCCGATCAAGGGCGGGATCACCCAGCGGGACGCATGGGCGATCTTCATGGTTTCGTGGTGCAACCTCGTATGCCGTTCCCGTCGCCGTCAGGGGATCGTCTACCCGAGCGATGCCTAACCGAAGTCGTTGAGCCGCGAGTCTCCACCGTGGGGGCTCGTCCTCTTACTCATTACGGAGAACAACCATGTTTCCTAGCGCACAGAAGGGGCCCGGCGACATCATGGGGCGGATCACTACCACCGCATGGAATCGCTGCGGGTCCACGATTTACAAGGGCCAGGTCGTAATGGCCGATGTGGCCTCATCCGAAACCGAGACCGATTCGACTGTTCAGGGCGATGAGGGATACGCGCTCGGCAATGTCATCGATCAGACCGACGCGAACATGAACCTCGGCCATCCGTTGTATGTCTGTCTCGACGACTCGATTGCAGACAACAAGCCCGGAAAGTTCGTCGTCTGGGGGCAATGCGAAGTCGCAACCCTTGCGGACAATGTTTCGACGACTGATGTCGATGCGGGCGATCCACTCGGAATGGTCAATTCCGAAGGTGATAGGGCGGTACAGGCCGCTCGTACCACCGATGGCGGAGGTGATCGTCGGCTCGGCCTCGCTCTCGAAGATGCTATCGCTGATACCGCGAATGGCGTATCCGGTCTTGGCAACGCGGCTGGGACAGTTAACGCCAGTCTCGAAACCTGCCTTTGGACAGGCGGCGCCCCCGGTTACGGAGCGAACCAGCCCAGCTAGGCCAACTTCCCCACGGTTCGGCGTGGGATCTACTCGAACCCTGTCTCGTCCCGAAAGGGGCGGGACAGCCTTATGGCAAACACAGTCCCAGATGCCGGAGACGTAGGCCCGCAGGGTGGACCCGGTTCCACCGGCGTAGCCTTGGCCGCATCGGTCGGCGGGCGTGGAGCCTACGGGGCTCAGCTTACGGCGGATGCCTATCTCGACCTGATGAAGCACGCGATCGGCAAGACCCCGGATGATCGGCACAAGCTCATCAACTCGCTCAACTGGGCCGGCCGTCAGCTCTGGACCGAATGGGACTGGTCCTTCAAGAAACGCGGTCCCTTCCGGCTGGGGGCGGCTGCGGATCAGGAGTGGTTTGATCTTCCGGACGACTATGACCACATTCTCACCGCGGTAATCGACCGTACCGATACTGCCAGCTACAGCTATTCGATCCTCCGCTCGGCGACCCTCAACGAGATCCAGAATCTTCGGACCCAGGCGGTCCAGTGGTCGGACGGGTTCTACGTCAACTGGCCTCACTACAGCTCCCAGCCCTCAAGGCTCGTGGAGCCGAAACGGCGGGCGATGTGCTATCCGACCCCGCTCACGGACAACGATCCGATCATCACGATCAACTACATGGGCCGATGGGCGGAGATTTCCGATCAGGACACGGGCGTCGTTCCGAATATCCCGATCGAGTACGAGCAGGCTCTGGCGCTGCTTTGCCGTGCGATAGCTATCCACCTGGAGGATCAGCAACTCGCGGCCGAGGATCCGCTTTATCAGGCCGAAATCAAGCGTTTACGGACAAATGACGCTCTGGGGCATCCCCGGGTCGGTCGCGTTCGCGGCGGGGCCAAGGATCGCCAGGGGTCACTCACCCACATCCGGGTCGGAGAGATTGAGTTCAATTAATCCGGCCTAGTCTCAAGTAGGGAGTATTTACGATGGCTAATGTATCAGGAGTCCTATATCTCGACCGGAGGATGCGGAATCAGATCCGGCACACTCAGGGCATCGGCGGGAAGGTCATTTACGTCGATTCGACTCATTCGAAGGCAAACGCCAATAACAACGGCCTGACGCCGGATTCGCCTCTCACGACCATCGACGCGGCCTACAACAAGACTACTGCCAGTTCCGGCGATTTAGTGCTAGTCATGCCCGGCCATACCGAGACGGTCGCGGCGGCGATCACGATGGACAAGATCGGTATCTCCATCCTCGGGATCGGCAACGGCCGAAGCAGACCCGCGGTCACCGGCCTCACCGGCGTCAGCACGATCTCGGTTTCGGCCGCATCCAACAGCGTCGCCGGCCTCCGGCTCATCGGCGCTACCGGCGTCTTGAACCACGTCGCCCTCGCGGCTGCGGACTTCGAGATGGAGGACATGGTTATCGAGCAGGGTGCCGGGCCTACCACCGGGGTCACCATCACCACCGGCGCCCACCGCTTCAGCTTCCGAAACTGCCTCTGGCTCGGAACCGCAGACGGCCCCAACTTCTGCATCGATATGTCAAGCGCGGCGGATGTCGCCGACGACTGGGAGATCATCGACTGCAAAGCGAACTTCATCTCCGGCGGCGGGCTGGATGATGCGTTCCTCAAGTCGGTCAACACCACCACGGGCTACCACATCAAGAATCTGACCCTCCTCGGGATGGATACGGCCGGGTTGGATTTCAACTCGATCGTCGATTCCAGCTATGGAGCGGACGGGTTGCTCGAGGATGTGTCGATCGTGCCCTCGGCTTCAGTCGGTACAATCGCAGCCCTGATCGATATGGGCGGATCAGCGGCGATCAACTGCCGAGTCCACAACGCCCAGGCCGACACCTCGGGAGCCCTGATTCCCGCCACGACCGCGAGTTAAGCATGATCCACGAGTCTCCATGTGCAGCGGACACAGCCAAGGGGGAGAAATCCCCCCTTGTGCTGTTTTTAGGCAATCAGGACTTCGGCAATTCCGCCTTCATGTTCGGAAAGGCACTCGAATCGATCGGCTGGAATGTAGAATTTGCATTGACCCAGCCCCATTCCTTCAAATATCCGGAAGAAGGGTACGACCCGGGATTTCGTTGGGACTTTATCCACGAACGAATCGAAGCCGCAGATGTTGTTCACATCGTTCAATCTGACTTGCCCTTCCCGATGGGTGGAGAACATCCGCCCCCGGAGTTCAGACGCGCGTATGAGGATACAAACCAGTCAAACAAGTTCATTCGCGGCGCCGATGGCCGTTTTCACCGAATCCGACAGCCCCACGATCCATCTCACTGGACAGAACCGGGGATCAACTACCGACGCCGCGAGTGGTTGGAATATCTCAAGACAAAGCGTCTGGTTGTACAGCACGGAGGATCCGCTTACCGGCTGATCCCGGAGTTCTACAACGATCTGTGGAACGGGGTCGCGGATGCTGCGATCGTCCACGGGACCGATTTACACGGCTTGGGGGCGGATAACGCTCATTTCGTCGTGCCCCCGGTGGATACGGAGATGTTGACACCTGATTTCGGGCCGAGGGATTCGCAAATCACAGTCGGCCATTTCCCCGGATCTTTCCGCACTAAAGGTTCGCCGGAGATCATGGAAGTTTGTCGAAGTTTCCAAGATTCTTCGTACAACTTCTCTTTCCAATTTTCAGGCCACAATCCGGACACGGTTGACAAATATGCAGCGGGAGCGAAAACCGTCCCCTGGCCGAAACATATCGCCCGGATGAGGGATTGCGATGTCATCATTGACCAGATCAAGCCGACTCTTGACGGTAAGCCGTTTGGCGCGTGGTGTTCCACCGCTACCGAAGCTGCAGCTCTCGGCTGCATTGTTATTGCCAACGAGCAAAAGGCCGGGCTTTACGAAAGTACATACGGTGGATCCCTGGGAATCCACGTTTGCAATGACATGGAAGATCTTCGGGCGGAACTTATTCGACTCAGTTGCCTGCCACGGGCCGAGATAGACGCGGAACGGAAAGAGAGCCGGGAATGGGCGAAAAGATGTCACAGTATCGAAGCGACCGGGAAACACCTTCAGGAGCACGTTTATGGACCTCTCGTCGGTAGATCATCTGCCGGTATTCGAGAACTGGCTGAGTCTCGTTCAGGTTAACGGCGACCACTACGCGGGCTTTCCTACGGCAAGCTGTAGCGTGGATGGTCATCAGGTCGCGGGCCTGTTCCGCGGCTTCGTCAACCGGAATGCGGTCGGTATGGTTCTGGATGTTGGTTGCGGCCCCCAGCCGGTTCCGGTCTACGCAACGGAGATCAATGACGATGGAAGATTACTCGGGCTCGATCCCATCGACGCGCAGCATCCTTTCGCGTTCCGCCAGGGCATCGCCGAAAAGATCCCGTGGCCGGATGCGATGTTCGATACGGTCATAATCGCCACATCGCTCGATCACTTCGTCGATCCCGTCAAGGCCCTCAAAGAGGTTCAACGGGTTCTTGTTCCCGGCGGGACTCTGCTGGTCTGGGTCGGCCTTATCGACGATTCCGCCGAATATGACCCGATGAAGCCCACGGATCCGGTGGATGAGTTCCACCTCTTCCACCACTCCCGGCAGCAATTTGAACAGCTTTTCGAGGAAACAGGCTTCGGTTGCATGGAGTCCATCGATCAAGGCGAAAGTGCCTTCTACAAGTTCCGGGTCGCCGAGGTCAACATCCAAGATCCAGCGCCCCCGGATGGCCCAAAACCCCGGCTCGTCGTCGGTGTACCATGGGATTCTCCGATGATCTGGGCGGATACATTCGCCTCCATCGCGGATCTCGAGCATCCCGAGGGTTATGACGTGCGATTCGTCATGGGGCGGGGGTGGTGCCCGGCCCGCCGGCACGAAGATCTGTGCGAGCGAGCGGTCCTCCTCGGTGCGGACCTTATCCTTATCCTCGGGGCGGACCAGATCTACGAGCGCGATCTCCTTGTCCGGCTCATTGGCCGATGGGAAGATGGACACGAGATCGTCTGTGCTCTGGTTCCGACCCGGGGATATGTCGCTAATCAGGCGATGCGGCCCTTCCAGCCCGTCGCGTGGCGGTTCAAGAGCCAGAACGGGACCGCGGACATCAAGCACTTCCACAGTTTGCTTGAAAACCCGGACATGATCGAGGTAATAGACCGCGACGGGGGCGAGATGCAGCGGATCAACTTCATCGGATCCGGTGTGCTGATGTTCCAGATGGACCACCTTCTCGCGCTCGAGCGGCCCTGGTTCAAAGAGACGATCAAGCCGAAAGACTACACCCGTATCGCCAATATGGACTGTACGTTCGTCTGGCGGCTTCAGACCGAGGCGTTCGCCGATGTGTGGTGCGATACGACGATCATGGTCAAGCACATCCACCCGATGCAGATCGACGACACGTATCAACATCGGTTCAAGGATTTCTCCGAAAAAGGGGTCTGCGGGGACAAGAACCTCGTTCCCCAGCCGATCGAGGAATATCAGCCTTTGGAGACGTGATGGCCTCCCGACAGGACAAAATCCCGCCCTTCCCGATTCCCTTCCCGATCCTCGGCATCGATCGAGGTACGGCGGCGGTCGATCAGACCCCCGGAACTACGCGAGAGCTGAGGAATGTCCGGGCTTTACAGGTGGGCGATCAGGTCGGCGGCGGGAAACGGCCGGGATTGAAGCGGGCGTTCGATCTCCGGCTCGGAACAGCCTCGGCCCGGACGATCAACCACCTGGCGATGCTCCGGCAAACGACGGACGAGACTCCGGACAGCGAGGGACCGGGCGCCTTCCCCGAGTTCTGGCATCCTCTGGCCCTGGGTGGTCGGACAAAGCCGGGATTCAAAGATCCGGATACTGATCCGAATGTCTTTGGCCTGACCCGGATCTTCACCTATCCGGACGCTTGGAACCTCAATTTTATCGGGAACGTCGATAAGGTCGCGGGAGATGTCTGCGAGCGGTACGGCCGGGCGAACCTGGTGGATGATGATTGGGAGATTCCGGATACTTCGGCCCTGGATCCCGTTGCCGCCCTTGATCAGGGAAGCCCGAGCGGGATGGTCGTTTACGATGAAAAGCTTTATTTTTGTATAGCTAGGGATCCTATATCTGCTACCGGCCTGGTGTTCGAGTATGACCAAGAGGACGAAACGATAACTAATCGGACTGGCATAGCTAACGGCGGTTCTCTTCGGTTTCGCTCTCTGGCGGTTTATCCGGTCAGCGGGGTCGATAAGCTCTGGGTCGGCGGTTACTGGCCGGGGTCTTCGTTCCCGGGCGATGGGGTCGCCTACAGCGGCGGGGATGGGAGCTGGTCGGCCGGGGATGGCGCCGGGATCACGACCACGGAAGAGGGCGTCTATGCGATGGCGGTCTTCAACGCCTGCCTGTACGTCGCGGGCAGCTTCGCCAGCATCGACGGCAAGGCCAATACCGCCAAAATCGCCAAGTACAACGGCACGAGCTGGGTGAGTGTTACCTCCGACGCGATCAACGGAGCGATAAACACCCTCAAGGTCTTCGATGGCAAGCTCTACGTCGGCGGCGAGTTTACGAGCATCGGAGCGGATACCGATTACAGCCTTATCGCCTCGCTGACCACAGCCGACGCCTGGGGGAAGCTCAATAACGGGCTTCGGATGATGGCGACGATCGACTCCGAGGACAGCCAGAACCAAGGGGTTCTCAACCTCGAAACGTGGCACGACGGGATCAAGGAGCGGCTCTGGGCGGTCGGGCTGTTCGACGGGGCCTCCACCACGGCACACAACCGCGGTATCGGGTGTCCGAATATCGTCGCATGGGACGGTTCGGACTTCAC
>PJEL010000506.1_pt1 | contig 45722 bp, 45 predicted proteins | sample 1853271 | NCBI WGS metagenome assembly PJEL01 (sample SAMN08108733, study PRJNA415343) | Invertebrate metagenome, whole genome shotgun sequencing project. | host: Globobulimina | place: Sweden: Gullmar Fjord | collected 2015-08
TATCATACAAACTGTCTCACGACGTTCTTAACCCAGCTAACGATCCCTTTTAATGCGTGAACTCCGACACCCTTGGATGCTTGTGCACATCCAGGATAGGAAGAGCCGACAGCGATGTAGCAAACCGCCCCGTCAATGTGAACTATCGGGGGCGACAACCCTGTTATCCTTGAGGTACCTTTTCTGTCATCATCTTGATCCATTAAAAATCATAGATGGTTCGTTAAGCCCAACTTTCATTCCTGCGTTCCTTGCTGTTCAAAACACAGTCAGACAAGCTTTTGCCTTTACACTCTACTCCAGATTTCCGACCTGGATGAGCTTGTCTTTGGGCCCCGCAGATATTCTTTCTGCGGGGTGCCGCCCCAGCCAAACTGCCCGCCAATTGCTGTCTCAAATTTCTCAGATTAGTGAACCTATTAAAATTGGGTAGTGTTACACTTTTGCTCCACTGTGACCGAAATCACAGCTTCAACGCTCCTACCTACTCTGGGCAATCATAATAAATTCACAACAACAGGTTGCAGTAAAGGTCTACAAGGTCTTCGCTTCCCACTAGACGACACCGGCCTTTTCACCGGTAAATGATTTCGGAGGGTGCAAGTTAGGGACAGTGACAACATCGTTAAGCCGTTCATGCACGTCACCATTCAGATGACAAGGCATTACGCTACCTTAAGAGCCTCATAGTTAGGCCCGCCGTTTGATGGGCCTTCGTCCGGTTGAAACCGGAGTTTGGACACCACCACTGGGCAGACTTCACCGAGCATACTCGTCCTTTCGGAATTGCGCTCAGCTACGTTTTTGGTAAACAGTCGTGCCATCCTTGTTACTGAGATCTACTCCCCCCCACAATGAATCATGGAAAAGAATAGACATCCCTTCTACCGAAGATACGGGACTATTTATGCCGAATTCCCTTAACTTGATTAACCCTTCACGTCTTAGCCTTCTCAGCTAGGGTACCAGTGCCAGTTCTTGGTACTGCTTAACTCTTTCTATTTTCTAAACTTTTCACTGGCTCTTGGACTCAGTGAATAAAAACAAGATTCGTAAATTTCTCTTCATTACAATCCACAAACTTCTCTTGTTCGGTGACTTTCGCCACTCCACTTATCCGAAAGCGATTTAGAAACTTAACAAAAAAGTTAAGTACAGGAATATTAACCTGTTCTCCGTCGTCCAATTCAGTTAAGGTTGGACTTAGGTGCAGACTAACCCTTGGCTAATTGATAGTGCCAAGGAAACCGTACCCTTTCGACGTCTTTCGGTTCTCAGAAAGATCAGATCCTACTCACACCAGGATTCGCATTACTAGTCGCTCCAGCATCACTTACGTGAAACCTTCTGCGCAACTAATACGCCTGCTTACCATAACATCCTTTACTGGATGTATCTGGAGTATCGGTAGTAACTTTGAGCCCCGTCCATCTTCGAGGCCACAATTCTCAATGGGTGAGCTGTTACGCTTTCTTTAAAGGATGGCGGCTTCTAGACCTACCTCCCCACTGTCTCAGAATTATGACTCTCTTCGTTACACTTAAGTTACATTTTGGGACCTTAACTCCAGGCTCCCTTGTTCGGGTTTCGTGACAGCATCTTACATGCCGCCGCTGTTTCCGGTACTACGCAGTTTATAGGTTCTGAGTTAGAAAAGTTTCCGTAGCAAAGTTGCCCTGCAAAACTTATCTGTACTTTACCCCATAAACAAACTATACCGAACTATACCTAGGCATATTTCAGCAGGAACCAGCTATCGCCAGATTAGAATGGCTTTTCACCCCTATTCCCAAGTCATCCGAGTACATGCACGTAACAACGGTTCGGACCTCCATTTCTCTTTCAAAAAACTTCATCCTGCTCAGGAATAGATCATCTGGCTTCAGGTCTTATCCTTGTGACTAACGCGCTTTCACACTTGCTTTCGCTTCGCCTTCCTTTTTTAAGCTCGCCACAAAAATAAACTCCCTGGCTCGTTCTTCAAAACGCACGCTACAACTCCGTAAAGCCGTAGCTAGTTTGTAACTATTAGATTTCAAGTCTTTTAACTCACTTGTGAGTGTACTTTTCAGCTTTCCCTCGCGGTACTCGTTCGCTATCGGACTTAAATTACTATTTAGGGTTAGCAGTTAATTCTGCTGTATTCAGACGACTAATCCAAGTCGCCCTACTCTTTTAAGAACTCTCATGTATGCTTCACCTACGGGACTATCACCCTCTAAAGTGCTTCTTTCCAGAAGACTTCAGCTCACACACTTAGAGATTATATCTCACCACATCTCTTGCTCTGTTTCCAGAGAGATTCAGCTTGCCCTGTTCCCTTTTCGCTCGCTGCTAATAAGGGAATCATTATTATTTTCTTTTCCTGCCGGTACTAAGATGTTTCAATTCCCGGCGTAATTTTACCTTTCGGTATAAACACGTTTCGCATTCGGAGATTCTGGGGTCAAAGGTTGCATGCACCTCACCCAGACATATCGCAGCTTGCCACGTCCTTCATCAAAATTTAAACCAAGCTATCCATCTAATAGTTTCATAGAATCTATCTTACTTATTGATCAATCAAATCATTTGATTGGTTCAGATAATTGCTTATCTGACCAAAATCATTTATCTGGTTCGGATAATAAATTATCCGACCAAATGTCTATTTAGTGTTTTCTTATACTGTTCTCATCGAATATAATACGGGGGTTAGCCGCAATTCTCAAACTCCCCAAGCCAACTGTGTTGAACTCGGTTCATCGTCTATTTTTTTTAAAAGCTTGTTCTGCTTCCTTTTCCTCAAAATAGAGGGTAAGTATGAATGGACCCGCCGCGAATCGAACGCGGGTATCTTCGGTGCAAGCGAAGTATTCTACCACTAGACTACGGGCCCTTTGTTTCAGCACCAGAGTCATTCTCGCACTGACTTACAAATGATGAGGTAGATGATCAATTCTAAACTTGCTTAATAATATTTAAAAAATTTTCTCGAGAAATTATCTCAATAAATTTATAGGAGGTGATCCATCTGCAGGTTCCCCTACAGATACCTTGTGACGACTTAACCTACCTTGTCGTGAAAAGGTTCTTCCCAAAAAGGGCTTCACCCCTACACAACTCGGTTGGTTTGACGGGCGGTGTGTGCAAGAGACAGGGACTTATTCACCGGGCAGTGCTAATACTCGATTACTACGAATTCCAACGTTACGAGGGTGGGTTGCAACCCTCGATCTGGACTGAGATATGCGTTAGGGGATTAGCTTCTCCTTTCGGAGTCGCATCCATTTGAACATACCATTGCCGCGCGCGTGTAGCCTAGGGGATTAGGGACAAGCCACCTAACGTAGCCCGCACTTTCATCTTTGTTACCAAAGCAATCTCATTAATGTACCCATTTCTGTAGTAATTAATGACACGGGTCTCGCCTGTTACCTGATTTAACAGGTCACTTCACAGCACAGGCTGACGTCGGCTTTGTATCTCCGCTCAGCGTGTCAGGTAAGCCCTTTAGACTGACCTTCATCCTGCTGTCGCTCCTAGTAAGGTTCACGGTGTAAAATCTGATTAAACCGCACGCGTCACTCGTTGTATGTCTCCCCGCCAATTCCTTTAAGTTTCGATCTTGCGACTATACTTCCCAGGTAGTTCACTCTTCGGCTTCCCTTCAGCACCGAATCCTCCCGAAGAGGGCCCGATGTTTAGTGAACAGTGTTTACTGCCAGGACTACACGGGTATCTAATCCGTTTTGCGCCCCTGGCCTTCATCCCTCACTGTCAGATTCGTCCTCGTAAGGTGCCTTCGCTCATCGTTAGTCCACCACGGATTAACACATTTGACCGTTACCCGTGGCGTACTCCTTACGTCTACCGATCTCTAGCCGCTCAGTATCTCCTGCACTTCACTACGCTTGAGACGTAGGATTTCACAAGAGACTTAAACGGCAAGCTACGGATGTTTTAGACCCAATAAAAAGGGATGCAACTTGAACTGCTGGTATTACCGCGGCGGCTGGCACCAGTCTTTCCCAGTCCTTATTCTCCCGGGTTTTTACGCCGAGAAAAAGCTTTTCAAAAAGAAAAGCACTTTGGTTCGCATTATCACACTTGCGTGCATTGTAAATGTTCCGCGACTGCTGCACTCCGTAGAGCTAGGAATAGTGTCTCAGATTCCTTCTCCGGGCAACTCCGCTAAGAGCCCGTAATGATCATCGCCTTGGTAGGCAGTTACCCCACCAACAAGCTAATCATCCGCAGACTCATCCTTGAGCACGAGTTTCAGGAAAATACCTTTCCAGGTCGAATTCCCTATCGAGTGTTAGACACAGTTTCCCGTGCTTATCCTCGACTCAAGGGTAGATTATCTACGTGTTACTGAGCAGTTCGCCTTCCAACTATAAATAGAAGAAAAGACTTGCATGTCTAAACCCAAACCAAATAGCTGCATCCTCCAGCAGGATAAACTGGAATTAAACAAAATTTAATTTTCATGTGATCATCTTCGAAAAGATGCACAAATCCTCATTTGCTTTCAAAAGAAAAAGGTAATCCTTTTGAAATTTGCTATCATAAATTATAAAATGATATCTAAAGTATTTCATACAACAGCACTGTTGTATTTTATTTAGAAAGATCGCTCCATCACTTTAAGACATAACTAGAATTGATCATCATCACACCCGACTCAGTGGTCCGGCGCTCATTCTAGCCTCAAAATTGTAAATTGAAGCTTTGGATATTATCTCCAAAGTTTTCATTTGTAATACTACTCGCAAAAAACCTTTTATAAACCTATCGCATAGCAGAACCATCTTCACCGACGAGCTTCAAGACCTTCCCAATTTCAAACACAATCAAGCCACTAACTCCAGCCAATAAACAAACTCCAAGCTCTCCCATTTCCAAGCTAACAAGCCCAAAAACCGTTCCAAGCCCAGAGTAAATCAGTCCCAAATGTAATCCAGCAGAAATCAAAACAGCCCAAGCAAGATACCAATTATTCAAAATACCAGTCATAAACAAACTTCTTTTAGACTTGCAAGAAAAGGAAAAAAACAATTCAAAAAAAATCGCAGTAGTAAGGGCCATGGTTCGAGCCACTTCTAAATTGGGCATACCATAATCAAAAACGAAGAACACCGAAGCCACCATTAAAACTCCAGCCAAAACAATAGATCCCCAAATCCCTTCCAATAGCTTCTCATCTCGTGGACCACGCTTCATGACATTTTTCTCGGCAGGCTCCATAGCTAAGGCCAAAGCAGGCAAGGAGTCGGTAACAAGGTTCATCCACAAAATGGCCAAAGGTAAAAAAATCAGAGGCATCCCAAGCGCCAACCCTAGCAGCACAGCAAAAACCTCTCCAACATTAGCCGCCAACAAAAACTTCAAGGACTTTTTCAAATTATCAAAAACTCGTCGACCCTGCCGAACAGCCTTAATAATACTAGCAAAATTATCATCCAGCAAAACCATATCAGAAGAATCCCGCGCAACATCACTTCCACGCATTCCCATAGCAACACCAATATCAGCCCGCTTTAGAGCCAAAATATCATTAACACCGTCACCAGTAACAGCAACAACCTCATTATGACTCTTCAACGTATCAACAATTTTCAGTTTCTGCTGAGGGGTCACACGAGCAAATATCATTTTTGCCCTAACAATATCGTCCCATTCATCTTCACTCAGTTTATCAAGCTCCCTTCCTTCAATCATATTTCCATTAAGGTTGCCAGCGTCATCCTTTTGAGAGAGTCCAATTTTTCCGGCAATCGCAGCAGTAGTAAGAGCAGAATCCCCCGTAATAATTTTCACCTTTATCCCACTCTGTAAAGCCTCTCTAATAGCACTTCTAACTTCCTTCCTCGGAGGATCAATCATCCCAATAAGCCCAGAAAAAATCAAATTGTTTTCAGCATCCATTTGACTAACTTTTCTAATTTGTCTAAAGCCAAACCCTAAAACCCTTAGGCCACGACCCTCCATATCTCTAGAAATTTTTGTCAACTCCTTTTTTCTTTTTGAAGTCATTAATCTGATTTTTCCAGCAACAAGTTCCCTTGTGCATTTGCCCAAAACTTCCAGTGGAGCACCTTTAACATAACTAGTCTTAATTTTCCCAGAAGCCCGAATAAGTGACATCATTTTTCTTTCACTATCAAAACCAAACTCCTTAACCCTAAGGTTAGCACCAGTCATCTTTCGCTTATCCATTCCAACTTCCCTCCCCGCCCGAACCAAAGCAACTTCAGTAGGGTCTCCCAAAATTTCATTCCCCTCGTCTCGAGCATTGTTGCACAAAAGCCCAATCTCCAAAATCTTTCTCTGCCCCATTTTCGAAACCTGACCATTAAAATTAGAAGCATAAATATCATCAACTCTCAAACTCTCTTCAGTTAAGGTCCCAGTCTTATCAGTACAAATAACAGTCGCTCGACCAAGTGTCTCAGCAGCAGGAAGCCTCCGAATCAAAACATTAACTCTATACATTTGCTTAACAGCAACAGCCAATGTGATCGCAATGATAGCAGGCAACCCCTCAGGAATCGCACCAATTGCCAAACTAACCGAAACCAAAAACATTTCAACCCACTCAATTCCCATCCAAACACCAACTCCAAAAATTATCCCAACAAGTATCAAAATAGCAACAGAAATATTCCTAGAAAAAATATTCACTTTCTTTTCCAGCGGCATAATTTCACTTTCTGTAGTTTGCACAAGTTCTGCCAATTTACCAAATTCAGTATGCTTACCAGTCGCAACAACAATAGCCGTAACCCTACCCTTAACAACAGCGGTACCAGCATAAAGCATATTTTTTCTATCGCTCAAAATAATATCCTTATCTAAAGCATTAGAATTTTTCTCAATAGGAAAACTTTCCCCACTAAGCACAGCCTCATTGATCTGCAAGCCATCCGCTTTCAAAATACGACAGTCCGCCAAAATCTTGTCCCCAGCCTCCATAACAACAATATCTCCAGGTACCAAAAATTGAGATCCTAAGTCCACCCGCTTCCCATCTCTCAAAGTCATAACCCTATATTGTAAACTCTTTCTCAGTTTTTCAATAATCGACTCCGCCTTATATTCCTGATAAAAACCAATTCCACCATTTAACAAAACAATAACTCCAATAACAATCGCATCAATAAAATGCCCAAGTGCGCCAGACACAATTCCAGCAAAAATCAAAACCCAAACCAACAACGAATTAAATTGACTAAAAAAAACTCCAAACAATCCCCGCCCTTTATGTTTCCTCAAAACATTCTTACCAAATTTAGCAAGCCTCTTTCGAGCCTCAATTTCACTCAAGCCATTCAAAGAGCCACCAGTTTTTTTAACCACCTCTTTGGATTCAAGATTATGCCAATCCATAATCCACCGAAGACATTAGGAGTTATAAATCTATTCAAGAATCACTTCTAAAAGTATTCCAAAAACAAATCCATACCTTATTTAAATAATAAATATTATTATCAAATAATTACAAATTTTATTTTTACGGCTCTAGAGTACTAGATTATTAGTAGAAATATTTATAAAGAAAGCATCATAAAGAAACTTAATGGAAGAGAAAAAAAGAGTGATCATCCTCGTCGCAATAGCATTAATTCTAGCGGCAACCGCAATCGCACTAAACGTAATGGACTCCGACGAAGTTCCAACATCAGCGCCAACAACTCAAGAAACATCAGATGGCGGACAAGTAGGAGTAGGTATTGAACCCGCTCCAGTAGAAGATAAATTAACAGAAGAAACACCACAGCAATGAAATCAACAGAATCAATTACATACATCTCAATCGCAGTAATAGTAGTATCACTATTCTTTATAGGAACACAATTAACAGGATATGCAACAACAGGAATAGTAAATGTGACTATAGATCAATCAATTGTCCTTAATTTTTCAACATCATTGTTGAATTTTGGGAACGGAACTGTGACTAGTAACCCGGCAACAGTATATAGTAACGGGACAACTATAGATGGGACATGGGACCCAGTTAATGGAGAGTTAGTTTTAGAAAATGTAGGTAATGTGGATGCAAACATTGATCTAAATATAAATAAGACACCTGCAGTATTTATAGGTGGAACAGGCTCAGATGTTCAAATATCTATATCAGATAATGAGGCAAACTCTTGTGACGATGAAAGTGCTGCATGGACATCTATAACAACTTCTACGCAGACAGTATGTGGAAACCTTAGCTTCCAGCCTACCAATAATTCAATTAACATAGACTTCGGACTAATTATTCCAACTGATGCATCGGGGGCAAGAACAGTGGGTGTTATCGCAACCGGATCAGTCGCAGCATAATTTATAAATCCTATGTATTATCTCATATCATGAAGAGGTTTACAATATTTTTCGTACTAACTTTAACATTTGTATCTATGCAATTTATTGCGGCAGGAGGAGTAGGGATAAGTCCAGTGCATTACAAGGAATTTTTTGAACCGAGTATGGAAAAATCCTTCAACTTTTATTCTTTCAATTTAGATAAAGAAAAAGGAATAAAATTATACGTCAAAGGCGACTTGTCAGAATACGTGAACCTAAGTAAAACATACTTATCGGGAAGTGGGACAGTTGCAGCTACAATAAAACTACCAGATAAAATAGAGAAGCCCGGAGTGCATATCATATACATTGGAGCAATCGAAGGGGAAGGGGAATCTGGTTCAACAGTAGGAGGAATAGCAGCGGTGCAGGGAAGAATAGATATAATAGTTCCCTATCCAGGAAAATATACAGAATCAACATTTTCAATATCAAATATAAACCAAGGACAAGAGACCCCTTATGGAATAATAGCTAGTAATTTAGGAGCAGAATCTTTAAGGATAAAGTCAAAAATAGAAATATTCAAATTAAATCGTACAGAAATACTCTTAACAAAAGAGATACCAGAAGAGATACTAAAAACAAAAGAGGTATTTACGTCTTCAGGAACTTTAAACACAAAAGATTTTCCCGCTGGAGATTATAGTGTTTTGGCAACGATAGATTGGGAAGGAGGAAAATCAACTCATAATAAAATATTGAGAGTAGGAGAATTTGTAGTAGAAATAATAGATTATGATTATCAGTTTGAACAGGGAAAAATAAACCCATTTAAGATACAAATACAAAATAAATGGAATACTCCCATAAGTGAAGTCTTCGCATCAATTTCAATAACAGATAACGGAAGAGTTGTCGGAGATTTTAAGACCGTATCGGTAGGCACATCCCCATGGGAAATAAAAAATATAACAGGATATTTTGACACAAGCAATCTAGAATCAAAAAGATACACTGCATTAATTGATCTTTCATACGAAGGGGAATCTTCCTCCAAGCTAGTAGCAATCTACATCAACGATCCCCCGGCAAAAACCTACAAAACCTACATAATAACAGCAATTATAATAGCTCTGCTTATAATCACAGCCTTCATATATCTAATTTGGAAAATAAATAAATTAAGTAGAAAAAATGAAAAGAAAAAATAAAACCTTAGTGACATTTCTAATCCTAATCCCAACAGTCATCCTAATCGTATTCCTAAGCGCCCCAATCCACAAAGAAGCAATCCCCACAAGATTCGTAACAGGCGAGAATATGGGCTTTGACCTAACCCTAGGACACCTAAACTTCGGAAAAATAGTTCCAGGACACTCATCCTCCCGTTCCATGTCAATAACAAACAACTACGACCACCCAACCATAACAAGAGTAAAATCATCAGGAGAAATATCCCCCTATCTCATAGTATCAAAAAACAACTTTATCCTCCAGCCCACCCAGTCCATAAACCTAACCTTCCAAGTCTTCCCATCAAAAGACCTCCCATACACAGAATACCCAGGACAAATAACAATCACAACCAACAAAGCCTAGCGAGTTAATCCACCTACTTCAACTTAATCAAATCAAAACCTAAGTAATACAAAAAAATCCCACAAGTTAGGCGTGAAACATTCAATATCATTCTAAAATTATACCCAGACAAGCATGGTTAAGATATCTAATAATAATTACAACATATCAAGTTAAACGTCCATGAAAAATAACCCTCATAAAATATTTCATAAACCTTCAATAAACACGTCTCAAGATATTAACGAAATTTCTTCCAACCCAACCATCCAAGTAAACCAGCAAGAGCCCATGGCAAAATTCCAAAAATAAATCCAAGCAATCCATTCAAGCTAGAAATAAAACTTCTAACCAAATCCCCAATTCCAACAACAGTAATTCCAATCCAATTGCTCCTTTCCTCAGTCACAGAAAAACTAATAGTAGAATAATCAATCCTGTTATCAATATTCTCCAAAGAATTCTCCAAATATTTAACCTGCCTTTCCTGATAAAAAATCCGGTCATTCAAATTAATTTTATCCTCAACATCCTTAGCCTCAGAATACATTTCCATATACCGAGCCAACCTTTCCCTTTCAACCTCTAACTCCACTTCAATATCATCATAACGCCCAGTCACGTCCACCATGTTCTCATTAAAAGACTGAACCTCTCCAATCTCCTTTAATTGCGCAACAATCGAATCATACTTATTAGTATCAACCTTCAAAGAATAATATCCATTAAAATAACCCTTCCATCCCTCGCCATTTCGGTTAACCCTCTCATTCAACAAATAAGCCCCACTACTAGTAATAATATTTTTCAACTTCTCCTCAGCTTCCCTAAACTCACCCCTCTCAATCTCAGTAGACAAGCTAGAAATCTTAGTAATCTTCCTCTCTTCAATCTCAGGCGCAAAATTATCCCCACTAACACCAGGATAACGCATCATCTCAGAGTCAACCATTTCGTTATATCCACCATCAAAAGAACCCTTTCCCAAGCTCCTCATACTGTCAAAATTTTTCCCAACAATATTATTTCCACCAGAAAGAAAAACAATCAAAACCAGCCCCAAAACAACAATTAACCAATTCTCCTTAATCACTTCAAACTGCTTCTTAACACCCATGCAAAATAAAAAGCCCTATTATATATAAATATATTCATAGCTCCAATTCAAATTGAAGTAAAACAATTATAGTAAACAGGGGCAAAAATAACAAGCACAACATTTTTAGGTAACCACAACCAAAGACTATCTATACACCTTCGCTAACAACTTCGCCAACCTGAACAGTTTCCTTATCAGCTTCTTCCTTCATTCCGTCCTTAGCTTCCTCATCAGCCTTCTCTGCTAAAGCTCTCATTTTCTCTTCAATAGCACTCTCTCCAGTCTTCAAGTCTCTTTCCTTCTTCTCTCGAGCAATCTTCTTTTTTCTTGGTTCTTCTAAAATTAATTTCTCTCCAACAAAGTCTTCAAGGCTCGGGACAGGCTTATCAATTCCATGAGCCTTCATATACTCCCTAGCGAGCAACCAGAAAAACAATCCCATAGATTTGTTAGACTTATTATTACCAATTATAACCACATCACAATCCGCCGTATGATTGTTTGTATCACAAATAGCAACTACAGGAATTCTAATATTTCTAGAATCAGCTAAGGCATTCTTGTCCAACCAAGGATCAGAGATCAAAACCATCTTAGTTTCTATAAAATCATCCAAAACAGTGTTAGTCAAAACTCCCGATGGATATTTCTTAGTATAAGTTCTAACTCCAGTTAATTCAGCAAACATTTTAGCCCCTCTCCATCCAGCTTCCCTTTTACAAACCAAAGTCCAATCACTAGGTTTAAATTGCTTAATAAATTCAATCCCTTCAGCCAATTTCTTATCAACCAAAAGAGTATTCAAAATAGCAAGACCATCCAGTCTTCTTCTATAAACATATTTTCTCATAGTCGGAGTAATAACCTTAGTCCCAAGATAAGCAGCAGTTTTAATGTAGTCCTCAAGAGAAGTCAAAATTGTCTGATCTTCCTTAGTATTAACAGAGTCATCCTTTGAAGATTTTACACTTTCTTTCTTAGTCTCAACTACTTCATCAACAATAGTTTTTTCTGTTTCCTTATCTTTTGCCATTTGTATATAATTCCGTTCAGGGGTTAATGCTACTACTCGAATTTAGTCGAGCCCCGCACCTGATACGATAACATACTAGAATAATTTCACTTTATAAAGTTTATCGTTATGTGATTTCGTTTAAGACAGATTGATAAGAAAATTATATCTGAGCAAGAGCATCATTGAAAAGCTTAATATTTTCAGGAGAATCAGGAGCATCCTTTGCAGTTTGAGAAGACATCTTAGTCATCATGGCTAATTTTACCTGAGCCCCAATTCCACCCTTCTCTTTGGCCTTATTGTAGCATTCAATTAACTTTCCCCCCATCTTATTTCAATTTCTCCTTATTCTTTTTACCGGAATTAGATTCAACTTCATCAGTCAAAAATTCAACAGCAGCCAAAATTCCCTTAATGCCCTCAGCAAGATCATAAATCTCATCTCGACTATTAATTTCAGGCATTTTGATATCTAAATTACCCTTTGAAATTTCATCAGCGACACCTTTCAGTTGAGTTAGGGGTTTTGAAATACGAGTCGCAATAAAGAAAGCAACTATACCACTAATAAAAATAGTTAATAAAATCAAAATTATAATAGTATTTACAATATCTTTTGTTTCTTCAAAATCATCATAATAAGCACTTACTCCAATAATCCAATCCAAGTCTTCAGCATAACTAACTCCCGCAATCTTTAATCTAGCAGTGTCTTCACCCTTATTCTTCCATGGATATTTTTGCAAATCTGCACTATTTTCTGCGGCCTTAGCCTTTTTTACAGCCTCTTGAATAAACAATACTCCATCTGCATCTTTGGCATTATTAATATCTTCATCATCTCTTGCCCTATCTTTTGAAACCTGATAAACTCCGTTGCTGTCAACTACCCAAATGTATCCAGTTGATCCAACCTGCTGCTGAGCAATTAAATTCTTCACCCCATCTATAGTCCTTTCACGGTAACCCATATCAACCAAATCATCATAATAAGTAGAAATACCAACAACCCATTCCAACTCTGGAAAATGAACCATTGCAGCAATCTTTTCTCTAGGAATATCTTCCCCAATATTTAACCAAGGGTAAGAGTGATAAGTTATGTCACGACCCAAGGCTTCCCTTCCTTTTGCAACAAGATCCTGAATAACAAAATTACCATCACTGTCCTTAGTTTCCCAAATGTTTTCTCCATCCCTTAGCCTATCTTTAGATAAAACATAATTTCCAGGATAATCAATAATCCAAACATAACCAGTTTTTCCAACGGTGTGTCTACTGATACGATTAAGAAGATCTTCTTTTTCATTATTAGTCAAAACTCCTCCATTGTCATCAAGAGACTTCAAAATTAATTCATGCGTAACCTTTGCCTGTGCAGTTACGATATCTTTAGCAGTTTGTCTAGCATTTAGTTCCTGAGTTTCAATCTCACTATAATAAGATTCTACTAATAATTTCCAATCTTTAGATTGATCAATTAACCTCTCCTCAATTCCCCCATTAATAGAATTGTTAAGGATATTATAAGAAAAAATTCCTAAAATCAATAGCGGAACTACAGTTAAAAATAAAGACACAAGAATTAATTTTTCTTTTATTTTCACTTTATCACCCTTTAATAGCCCCTAATTATCAAAGTATTTAAATGTTCCTCGTCGAAAACGCAATATATAAACTGCAGATATATAGATCTAGCTTTTGCATTATTCTTTTGCAACTTTCCACATTCAATTAAAATACTCCCGATATGACTCCGCAACAATTTCACTATTAATCTCAAATTCCCAAACCCCTTGTGGTTTATATTGCAGCAAGTGCGATGTCAGATTTATTTTTTGCTACAGTTAGAGCATTAGAATACAATCGGAAAGATTGTGCATTAAAAGAATTTTCATGAAACACTCCTTCATGGGGTTATATGATTAGAAATGCTTACAAAATATACAAGAATAGAAAAAATAAATATAGTATTTCAAGCTCCTCTCAAAAATCCGTGGGCGCGAAAAAAGAGCGCAACATTCACACCAAAAACTAACAGCCAACAACCAATCACCGCGAAGCCAAGCTTCGCTCTATATCCATAACTCTCTTCAGCTTAACAAGTCTCTCTCTACCAAAAATCCCAGCCTTAATAAAATTCCCACCAAATCCAACACAATAATCCGCCAAAATATTATCCATGGTCTCCCCACTTCGATGTGAAAAAATCATAGTAATCTTATTCTTCTTACAATATTCAACCACCTTCTTAACTTCCAAAATCGACCCAACCTGATTCGGCTTAATAATCATCGCATTCATAGACTTTCCTCGAACCGCACGCTGAACCCTTTTCAAATGTGTCGTAGTCAAATCATCCCCGACAATAAGTCTCTTCCCTCTCATTTTCCCAACACCATTAAGAATAGCCTTAAACCCTCCAAAGTCTTCCTCATCCATAGCATCTTCAATATAAAAAATCCCAAACTTTCGAATCAACTTCAAAACATAATCAGTCTGATCAACCTTATCTCTAACCAAATCCTTATTCTTATAATTGTAATAACCCTTTTCATAAAAACTTCCAGAAGCAATATCAAGACCAATCTTTAAATTATATTTTTTCGCAACCTTGTTTATAACCTCCAAAACATTTTCATTATCCCGACTAGTCATCCAAGCACCCTCATCATTTCTAAGCCTCCTCCACTCTCTAAATAAACTAAATTTTCCAGATTTTTTAGCAAGTAACATCTTCGCATATTCATATGCTCGCAAATTCTTAGTAACAGCTCGACCAAATCTTTTATCATTTCCAATCAACAAAAATTCTTGAAAGTCGGGCCTCTTGTTCTTAATTTTTTTAGAATGCAAGCCCCCTCCAATGCAATTTCCAACAGGCATTGGCATCTTAGGTTTTCGTCCACCATTTAAATCATCATTAATAAACTCCCAAAGCTCTTTTCCAACATCCCGAGCAGCCGCCCTCAAAAAAGCTCCCTCTAAAGAATACCAGACATTTCCACCAAGCGCACCAAATTTATGCTCAAATTTAATCATCAAATCATTCAGCCCCCTTAGATCATCAACTTTCTTAATAATAAAATTTTTATGAATTAATTTTTTACAAAAAATTCTAAGCAACTTCATACTATAATCAATACCCTTCTTATGATAACAAGAAACTTCACTCTTTCCAGTTGACTTTCCCGAAGGCGCAGAGCATCTAAGAGTACCTTCGTAAGTAACAAGCTCAATCTCAATACTTCGTCCCCCACGCGAATTTTTAACAAATCGCGGCACCACACTCTTTACAAACATAATCTAATAAAACAAAAAGATATTATAAACTTTACTCAAGATTAAGCCCTACTGAGTAAAATTTGCAAATAAAAATCAATTTTTATTTTTCGCTATACAAGTTTTTATTCCAGAGAATTTTTTCTAAAAGGCAACCTACTCTAATTCAGCCTTAGCAACATCAACTTCACTTGTAATAACCTCGTCACCCTCACCTTCATCATCAGCCTTCATACTACCATCAGCAGCAATCTCAGCCTCAATTTCTTTTTCAGCAGCAATCTTAGACTCATCCGAAGGAACCTCATCATCAATCTTAATATTCTCAATAGCTTCCTCATTTCTCTTAGGCATAGGCTTGCTAACAGAAATAGGCAAAACTCCAGAATCCAATTCTTTCTCAGCAATCTTCAAGGGGTCAAAGTTCATAGTATCAAGTTCGCTTTCATCAACATCAACCAACAAAGGTGCATCCATAGAAATTTGCAAACCTCTAGCTCCAATAATTCTTGCTCTTTCATACTTAGAAAATTCTTGTGGGTCCATATTATCCGAAAACATATTCCTTAACTACAGGGAACATATCTGTCCATTTAGATTCGGCCAAGCTTAAAATAGTCTCCATATCTTTACTTGAAATTGTTCCACTTAATCCCTTCTGCATAGCTGTAATTCTCGCCTTCCCTTCATTATCTCCCATGGCAACAGTCAACCTAAGCTTAGATATAGCCTCTTCATCTTTAGAAACATCAGCAACAATAGCATTTCCAACCTTGTGAAGAGTCATGCTAAATGACAAAGCTTCTTTTCTCAAAGGAATTCTCTCAGTCTCACTATATCCATCAATCTTATCTTCTTCTTCGTTGTAAATAGGCATTCTAGCTTGTCCAAGAGCAATCAAAGCAGCAAGTCCAGCAACATCCAAAATGTTTCCATCATCATTAATAGCAAAGATATCAACAAAAACCTGGTAAACTTTTTCACCTTTCTTAATACATAAAGCTTCCATATCAATAAATCCAGATTCCCTAATTCCTCTATCAATTACTCGAGCAAGTTCAATAGAATTAATTCCAGGCCTACCAATATCAAACTGTTGCGAAGCCATAGGGTGCATTTCAGCACTAGTCATAAATGTTCCAGAGTCAGGTGAGTCTGGATAAGGAGTAGCTAAAGATAAATGAACACCTGCCAAAACTTCAGTCTTTCCAAACTTAACACGAACAGCACTTGCAGAATTCTCACTAACACCATTTTCAACAACAAGCTTCCTATATTCATCAGTTTTCCTGCTATCAAGTCTCTTTCCTTCATTTAAGTAAGACTCAATCTTATTTTTCTGCAAATTAGGCATAATATACTTACTCATTTGAAACTCCCGCATTCTTTAACGCTTCCATTTGTACTTTCAAAATATCATCACACGCAACCTTTCCAAGCTCAATAACAGCCTTAAACTCATCAACAGAAATCTTACCATCTAATTGTAAAAGAGCAATCTCTTTAGTCCTCGAAGTCAAAACAATTGGAATATCAGTAGATCCTTCAGCTTCATGAAATTCACTGTCTTCAAACTTATCCAAATCAACAACCAAAGTCTTATCAATCTTACCAACACCAATAGCAGAAACCATCTCCTTCATAGGAATTCCAGCATGAGCCAAAGCAAGACTAGCAGCATTAATACCAGCAACACGTGTCCCAGCATCAGCCTGAGGAATTTGAACAAAAACATCTACCACCGTATTTGGAAATCCAGATAAATCAATAACAGAATTTAAAGCCCATTCAGTAACCTTACCAATCTCTTCAGCTCTCCTATTTGGTCCAGGTCTAATTCTATCATCACAAGAAAAAGGCATCATTCCATAAGAAACTCTCAAGATACCAGTCTGAGAATTTTGCATATGTTGCGGATGCAAAGTTCTAGGTCCTCGAACAACAGCAATAGCTTTAGTCTTACCAGTAGAAAAACTTGCAGATCCGTCAGCCGATGGAACAATTCCAACCTTAGCTGTCATTGGTCTAACATCTGTAAATGATCTTCCATCTTCTCGTTTTGTATAAATTCCTTTTTCTGCCATTATTCTTTATCCGTGTCCTCCGAAACAATATCAACATCACTATTTTTCAATCCCATATCCTTAATCATATTCTCAACCTTTTCAGTCAATCCAACAGTAACTGCATTCTCTCCAATAAACTCAACAATCTTTCGAGCAACAACTTCTTTGTCAGTATCCTTTCCACTAATCCAAACCTTTCCATTTTGTCCAACAGTAACGTCACATCCAGTTGCATCCTTAATCATCTTAACCATACTTCCCTCTCGTCCAATAACTCTAGGAACCTGATTAGGACCAATAGAGATAATCATTCCACCCTCAACCTTGCCATATCCTCGCATCTTCATAGAAACATCCACTCCCCTAGACTTAACATCCCAAACCTTAACAATAACAGACTCTCCAAAATTCAAAAATTCAGCCATCTCATTCTTGTTGACATATCTAGGAACTTCCATTACAGGTAAAAATGCGTTCTGTGCTCCACCAAAATCAATCAACCATCCATTAAAAGTAATGTCCACTATAGTTCCAATAATAGTATTTCCCCTCTTAGGATAATAAGCACCACTCACAGGAACAACTCTAACATGTTTCTCAAAAATATTCGCAATCCCATATCGGTTGGCAACAACGTCGTTTCCATCACGATAAGCACCATCTCCCGGTAAAAATTCATTTCCAGAAACAACAGTTTCTCCTGGTACAACAATTTGTCTTTTTTCGTTTGCCATTATTTTTTCGTTCGAGATAATCATGTAATGCGTTCTTGACACCCACTGGTGTCCAGTTTTTTCTCGTATATTTAATCTTGCAAAATTTGGTTTATAAAGTTTTCTGCTTTGGATTTTCAAACTCATAAACTCTACCTTCCTGAGGCCATTATTTCCCCACCTATACTTTTAAATAATTCACCTTTAATTTTATCTAATTTATGAGCTTTTCTGAAATTATCCCCCCATGTTTTTATAATATTATCCGAATATTCTTTCTCAACCTCAAGCATGAGATATTGATAGATGCCAATATTTATCGCCTCGCATTGGCCGCGTCCTCTCAATTCACCATAATCAGAACTTAATTTCAAAATATTGGACCAATAATCATCCCTATTATTATATTCAAATACTAACGCGGAACATATATTGGTTAAGGTTTTTTTCTTTAGGGATTCGTGACTTTGCTCGAAAGGAAGGATTTCACGCATTTTTTTAATTGAAGTTTCAATCGCTTCCTTTTTACTTCCTTTTAATTGTCTCTGAAAATATTTAATTTCATCGTCTAATAATTCATCCTTAAAGAACTGGAATAATCTTCTACTAGGATTAAATCTTGCAATCTTACATGCTAATTCTGAAATAATCATTCCGTTAAAAGGAACAGTATTGTACTTTAAAAAATGCATATCTGAATCACTGCCCTGACTCTTTCTTTTTTCATCTAAAAAAAGCAAGTGGGCTGCCTGATTTCCAATGTTAATATATTCCCTTGCTCCATCCATGTTTTCCAAAAATTTTCCTTTTTCTCGAGAATTGAGTACAAGCCCTTTATTTTTAAGTTCAGTAATATAACCCATATTGCTTTTCATTTTTATTAGATACTTTATTTATTTTATCTAAAAAATGCTTAAAAGAACTCTTATCCTAGAACATACACAAACAAACACTCTACTTAACCTCTTCACTCATAACGCTTCCCTGTGTCGCCCCATTCACCTTATCATAAAAATCCATAACAATCCCCGAAGGAATCTCAACCAAAACTTCCAAATCCCCATTATTCTTCCAATCTTCCCGAATCATAAACTCCTTCACGATCCCATAAGCCTTTCCACTATGAATCGCCGGAATCAACAACTTGACCTTCTTCCTCTCAACCTTAACAGACAAAACCTTTCCTAATTGATCCAAAATCTCCTCAACCTGCATCTCAACAGGCTTATTCTTAACATTAACATGAGCCTCTTTTAAAGCCTTCATGATCCGGTCAGGTGTATAAGGTCGACCATTTGCCCCTACAGCATTCTTAACCAAAAAATCCACAACCTGCTTATACTTCTTATCTTGCTCCCCCTTTATCGACTCTGTAGTCCGAACAACTTCACCAGTCTTAATAATCTTCTCAGCAACAGCCATAAAATCACTAGTCCCAAAATTAATTTCCAAGTCATCCTGCGAGGACCTCTCCCCACTCTTCAAATTATGAAAAACAGCATCATTCAAAACAGCCGAATTAATATTCCCATCGCCCTTCTTAAATTTCAAAGCCTCATCCAAATCAACCAAAATCTCATAATGCTTTCCACCCTTCTTAATCCTAGCAGTTGTATTAATCATAATAAAATTAAAACTCCAATCTTTATTAATCTTTACATGGAAAAAAATACTTCAATAAGTTTTCATAGGAAAAAATGTGACGAAGCTTATAGTTTATTGTAAAATAAAGATCTAGTCCATAAGATCTAACGAAGCATGCACCTCATCATTAACAAACATTCAGAATAAACCCCAATAAGTTTTCACAAGAAAACGTGCGGAGAAGCCCACGATTTTTTGTGAAATAAAGCAATTAAGTAAAATTTCAACAATTAATTATCAAACGGTAAAATCAACAAACAAACAAAAATTACAAAAGAGCTTTTCCGCTAATCTTCTTAATCAAAACTTTTCCATCCACCTTACTCAAAATCCCAGCATCAAATCTTTCAATATCAAAATTATCACCCTCAACTTCCTTAAAAATATCCAAAGCCAATTTCAGCCCTTCCTTCCCAGTCATTCCAGCCTTATACTTGCTCCTCAAAATCTTCCGAATCTTCTCATCATTCTCTCCAACAGCATTAGCATGATACTTCAAATAGTTTCCAGTAATATCCGTAGTATAAAGGCAAGCCTCACCATTAATACCACCAAACATCATCGAAACACCAAAAGGCCGAGCCCCACCATACTGAGTAAATTGCTGCTTAACGTCTGCAATGTCCCGAACAATAGATTCAGTACTAGGCTCACTATCATAAGTAATCCTATGCTGCTGAGCCAAAAGTCGAGCCTTGTCAATTAAAACTCGAGCATCACTAGAAATCCCAGCACTCACACAAATTATATGCTCATCAATCTCGTTAATCTTATTAGCACTCTCCTCAACAACCAACTTATCCCTTCTCCTTCGGTCCGAAACAATCACAACAGAATCCTTACAAACAATCCCCACCGAAGCACTACCAAGCCTAATCGTCTTCTCCGCGTACTCAACCTGCAAAATATGACCATCAGGCGCAAACATAGTCGCAGCCCTATCATATCCCATCTGCTGGTGCTGAACATCTTCCATAACAAATTCTACAAGACCCAACTTTTAAGCCTTTCCATAACAAATTCCCAATTAAAAAAATTTACGAAAAGATATGAGGAAGACTTTCTGAAAAACTTGCATTTGTTATTTCTATAAATTTTGCCTTTTCCTGATATTCTTGTATGTTTTTTGCTCCAATATATGCCATAGAGTTTTTCAGTCCCCCAATAAATTGCTGAATTATTGGACGAACATTTCCTTTATAGGGAATTTCTACATTTACACCTTCTTCAGTAAGATCACTTTCATTAAGATAATCCTGATTATATCTTTCTTTCGAGCCAAATTTCATTGCTTCCTTTGATCCCATCCCACGATAGTTTTTCATTTGCCCACCTTCCGTATTTATTATTTCACCAGGAGCTTCCTTTGTCCCCGCAAACACGCTCCCAAATACAGCAGTCTGCGCACCTGCAGCAATAGCCTTACAGAAGTCTCCGGGATTCCTCATTCCCCCATCTGCTATTAATGGAACACCGAATTTTGAAGTTACTTCGAAAATATCCCTTATTGCACTTAATTGAGGAACTCCAATTCCAGTAACAATTCGAGTTGTGCAAATAGAGCCAGATCCAATCCCCACCTTAATCGCATCTACACCAGCATCAATCAAAAACTCAGCAGCTTCCTTTGTCGCAACATTGCCCACTATAATATCTATTTTATTTTTCTTACATTTACCTATGATATTTTCTATCGCAACAAGCATTTTTTTCGTGTGTGCATGAGCATTATCCAAAATAATAACAGTAGGTTTGCATCGCATAAAAATATCATCCGCATTCTCTATATCACCAAATCCAAACGTCATGCCAATTTTGAGATTTAATACATTCATTTTAAATACCATTTTAATCTGATTTTCCATAGACATATTATGATGTAAAAATCCTATCCCACCTTCCTCAGCAATCGTTCTCGCCATTTCAAATTCTGTCACAGTATCCATAGCCGAAGAAATAATTGGACTATCAAGAAAAACATTTTTTGTTAATTTGGTTCTGACAACTACATCATTGGGATTAATTTCCGAGTATAGCGGTTTTATTAAAACATCATCAAATGTTATATTCTTCATTTTGTAATATATCTCTCCTCAATGGATCTTTTAGTTTTCAGAAATGCTACCTCTAAATCAATATTGTAACGAAGGGCCAATGTTATAATTGAAAGGAGAACATCCCCGAATTCTTTTTCCAAATCTTCCTCAAAATGCTTATTATCTTTATTCCCATTTCTTTTTCTCATAGCTTCAGCCATCTCTCCAATTTCTTCCAAGAGAAACAATATCTCATCCTTCTCCGTAACTTTCTTGGGAGCTTTTTTCCAGGCCTCTTCCACCCATTCGCAATAGTGTTTTATTGTTTCCATAATTAAAATATCAAGATATACATAATAAGACTTTGTTGTCTCTGGCTATGGCAACAAAAAGAAAGTATTATAAAAAAGGAATTCCACCAAGGAGTATGAAAAAACAATCTTTATTAGACATAGGACTAGCTGGGAATGAAGCAGAGATATATTTAGCACTCCTTTCTCTCGGACCTTCTTTGGTCGGTAAAATTGTAGAAAAAACAAAGATTAACAGAACAAATATTTATGATAGACTAAATAAACTAATGGACAAAGGCATGGTATCATATATTATAAAAAACAATAGAAAGCATTTTTACGCTGCCGAACCAAAAAGAATTTTAAGATACCTAGAAGAAAAAGAAGAAAAAATAAAAGAAGAAAAAAATAAAATAGAAAAGATTCTTCCGGAACTAGAGAAGATTAGGCCAACATTTAATGAAGAAACAGTTGAGGTTTATACTGGAGAGGAAGGATTAAAGACAATTCTAGAAGATATCATAAGATCAAAAGAAAATATTCTAACATATGGATCAGAGGGAAATTTTTCAAAAATATTAAAATATTATTTCAAGCATTATCTAAGAAGATTGGAAAAAACAGGAATTAAGATGAAAGTAATTTTTAATCATGATGATGTAGGGAAAGAATTCAAGTGGAAATTTGCAAAGGCAAGATATCTCCCCAAAGAATATGAGACCCCTACAGAAACCACCATTTATGGAAACAATGTTGTAATTTTTTTACTTGCTGAAGAGCCAAAAGCCATTCTAATAAAAGGGAAGATTCTTTCTAGTTCCTACAAAAAATATTTCAATTTACTATGGGAAGCAGGGAAGAAGTAATTATTTTAAGAATCTCTTTTATCCATATTTAGCCTTAGATTACCAAGCTCGTCTTATCGGGCCCGAATTTTACAGCTATAAAACAATCGAATTTTCCCGCTGCGAAGCAATGAGTTTTTCATAGCAAGTTCTCCATTTCTAACAGTGTCCACGAGAAACGATGCGGCGAAGCCCATTGTTTTACGTGGAATAAAACTAAGGGTTAATGGCTAAAAACTAAATGCCAGCTCGAAGAGCTTTAAGCGTCCCACTAACCTTCTCAATGCTAATCCCAGCCAAAGCCAAAGCAGCTCGAACCTCTTCTAAACTTCCAGCCAAACAACTTCCAACCATAAGCCCCCGGGACCCTAAATCCAAGCCTCGAACCTCGAGATAGCAAGCCCGAGCAAACCCCAAAACCCCAACATAATCCAAAATCGCATCCTCAACTTCCCCATTCTCAGCCCGAACCAAAAAATACCGCCTCCTATCTCGAGCCGAAGGCCTAAGTTTCAACTTCTTAATTTTATTAGCCATTAAAAATACCCCTCACAAATTTAAAATAACATAGTTGCCCAAGTTTACCGGCCACCGGAAACCCGCCACCGGAAACCCCACAAGAATCATTTCTTGTGTTCAATTTCTTAATTTTCTTTGCCATTTCAATTTAGGTAAAGGCGCCACCAAAGCGCCATTTCCCCCCTCTTTCTTTTTAGAAGATTTCTTGCTTTTTAGTTTCTTCTTTTTCCCTCTAGGGACACACAGATAAAGAACAATCAAAATAATAACCACAATAGCAACATAATCTTCATTCAAAAAATCTCCAACACCATACTCATCCGTAACATGATAAATTTTATCAGCCCCGTCTCCTTCACTTTCATTTAAATCTTCTCCAGGAACTTCAAAAACTATTTCCTCAAAAATCCTCACAACAGAAATATTAGCCTTCCCATTAAAAATACCATTTAACCCAACAATTAAATCATAATATTCCCCACTACTCAAATTCAACTTCTTTTTCTCTCCAACCTTCAACGTCAAATAAATAGGTTCACTTCGAACAACAACCTTAGCAAAATCCACACCAACCTCTTCAATCTCCAAGCTATGACTTCCAGAAGTCAAATCAAAACTAATTTTATCCTTTGCTTTCACCAATTCAGATTTGCCTTTCCAAAGATCTTCTGTTTTAATATTAATAATTTTAATACTAGATCCGCCCCCACCACCGCCTCCGCCCCCACCGCCACTAGAAACAACTGCCGCAGCACTAGTTGTAAAGCTTCCAGTTTCATTAGCACAATTTCCAGCATTGTCACAAGAAGTTACATCGTAACTATAAGAAGTAGAAGCGCTAAGTGAAGAAATCAAAATAGAATGAGCTAATCCATAATCACTAGAATTACTCCACGATCCACCACTTGCAGCAACAGAAGAGTTTGCCCCTTCATCAGTATTCCACGAAACAGTAGCAGAGCTAGTGGCCACGCTTACAGATAAGCCAGAAATTACAGGAGCACTAGCATCATAATTAACAGAAAAATTAACCCCATTCCCTTCATCGCTATTATTATTGTAAGCAACACAAGCCCAAGAATAATTACCCTCATTTTCAAAAGTATAATTAAAAATAGTAGTGTTATCAAAACCAGAAAGATTCGAAGTTTCATTTTTTATCAAAATTCCACTAGAGTTCCAAAGTTCAAAAGTAACATTCGTCAGCTCATAATCACTTGCACTAAGAGCTCTGCAGCTAAAGTTTGTCGCATTAACATTTGTAACACTTTCGTTTGTTGGGAATTCTAATTCAACCTGAATTTCACCAACAGTCAAACTAAAATTAGCCGAAGCTCCAGCCAAATTTCCAAGCAAATCTTCCCCAAAACAATTCCACTCATAATCATCATTACTCAAACTAATCAACTCAAAACTTGTTTCATTAGAAGTCCCGTTAATACTTGCACCACTCTCATTTATCAAGTCCCCACTAGAATTCCAAATCCTAAAAGTCATATTAGAAAGTTGCCAGTCAGTAAAGTTACAAGTAAAACTCTGATTAGCACTAACATTAACATGATTATCCGCAGGAGAAACAAGCGTTACATCTGGAGAATCAACATCCAAAGAAAAAAGAGCCGCATAAACATCTATCTTAGAAAAATTATTCCCACTTCCAGAAGTATCATCAATCAAGGTTCCAGTAGCATTTAAAGTCAAATCAATTTCTCCAGGAGTTTTGCTCTGCCCACTAGAATTCAAATATTGCTTCATAATAGCAATAGCGCCAGACACATGAGGAGCAGACATCGAAGTCCCAGTTTTAGATCCAAATCCTCCACCAATAACAGTGGAAAAAATTCCAACCCCAGGAGCAAGCAATTCAAATAAGTCTCCTCTCATTCTAGAAATAACATCAGAGTCATCAACAGATCCAACTCGAGTAGCACTCTCAACACAAGCCGGAACAGCAACTCCAATAGTACAATTGGTCTGCCCAACTTTATCACAATTTCCAGCCGAGACAACAACCGAAATACCAGCAGCAACAGCATTATCAATAAAACTAGCAAAGTAGTTTGCATTGCAATAAGTGTTATACGTAGAGTCATCCCCAAGGCTCATGCTAATAACAGAAATATTAAACTTGCTAGCATTAGCAACACACCAATCAATACCAGCAGAAATATCCACACCTATTCCATCCCCAGCATTATCCATAGACTTTATAGCAATAATTTTAACATCAGGAGCAGTTCCTCCGTAAGTTGAATCATTTGAAGAAATAATTCCAGCAACATGTGTCCCATGCCCTTCATCATCCATAGGATCACTATCTCCATTCACAAAATCATAACCCCCAATAACCTTACAATTAGAAGACACATTATTATTCCCGTAACATCCCCCAAGATTAGGATGACTATAGTTTACCCCACTATCAATAATACAAACAGTTTGCCCAGCTCCAGTCAAATTAACATTATTACTAAGAAGCCCCCAGGAATCACTAGCATTAATACTAGGAACACTAACATCCAGAGTAACATGATAAACCTTATCATCAACAAAAACCCTTTTAGAAGAGTCTTTCTTTAGCGCTTCAAACTCTTCCTTAGTAACTGTAGCCGAGAATCCATCGATACTAGAATATTCATACCCAATCCTTTCTTTTGGAATATCAACATTCTCACTAGCAAGAGAAAAACTAGAAATCCTAACACCACTCTCATCATTCGGGCCCACCAGGGTCATGCCATCTGAAGTCAAAACAACAACAGGAATCATTTCTTCCCCATTAACCATCCCAAAAACCAAAACCAAAAAAACCAAAATCCAAACCCTATTCATCCCAAACAACCTCACACTCATCATAAACAACCTCACAATGCCCCGCCCCACAATCCATAGTCTCAGGCTCACAGCTCATAGTGCAAAAGGACCCATCGCAATTAGGTGCCTCGCTTTCCCAAACACAGCCCTTAGCATGACAACAACTATCCACGACACAAGATTCATTTGCAATACCCTCTTCTTCTAACTCTCCAATAAACCAAAAAAATCCAACAACTAATAAAATCCCAATTCCAATAGTCTCCACAATTAATCCCCGCTTATTCATATAAAACAAATCCCCTACGACATTAAAAACCTTACCAAACCTTACCATAAAATTCCATAAGAAATGCGGAGTCGAAGACTCTGCAATTTTTTATGGAATAAAACCAAAAACCAACCACCAAAAACCAACCACCAAAAACCAACTACACTGCCTCAGCAGTTTCCCCCTGCCAAACTTTAAAAACAATAACATCTTTATCCAACCAAGATGGTGAAAATACACACAGTAGGCGGATTCTCAGAAGTCGGTAAAAATATGGTCGTAGTAGAACTAGAAGAAGACGCATTCGTTTTCGACCAAGGATTCTTTCTTCCAGCAATCGTTTCAATGCAAGAACGAGACAAGGTCCTAACCGAACGAAGATTAAAAAACGTAAAAGCAATAGCAGATGATTCAACAATTAAAAAAATCGCACACAAAGTTAGGGCGCAATTCATCTCGCACGCACACCTAGATCACGTAGGTGGAGTCCCATTTCAATCCGACAAATACAAGGCCCCAATCTACGGAACACCATTCACAATGCAAGTTCTAGACTCCCTTTTAGCCGATAATGACATTTCACTGAAAAACAAAAAATATTCAATAAAGCCAAACACAACATTTAACGTCCAAGGTAAAAACCAAAAATATAAAGTAGATTTTATCAACATAACCCATTCCACAGCACAGTCCTTAATGATAGCAATACACACACCAAAAGGCGCAATAATCTACGCGCCAGATTTCAAGCTAGACGATACTCCAATATTTGGATTAAAATCAAATTACAAAAGACTTAGAGAAATTTCAAAAGAAGGAGTATTAGCATTTATTTGCGATGCACTTTATTCAAGTTCAGAAGGAAAAACACCCTCAGAAAAAATAGCAAGAGCCTTGCTTGAAGAAACTCTTACAACAATTCAAAATAGAAACGCAGGAATGATAGTAACAACATTTTCATCTCACATAGCAAGATTAAAGTCAATTGTAGAGTTTGGAAAAAAATTAAACAGAGAGGTTATATTTTTAGGAAGAAGTTTGGATAAGTATTCAACCGCAGCAAAGAACGCAGGAATAGCGCCATTTCTAAATACAGTAAGAATAGCAAAGTACAGAAGGCAAGTAGAAAGAACCCTAAAGCAAGTTGAAAAAAGAAGAAAGGATTATCTGGTAGTTTGTACCGGACATCAAGGAGAACCAGGCGCAATTTTAGAAAGACTCTCTAGGCATCAACTTCCATTCAAGTTAAACAAAGACGATAATATAGTGTTTTCTTCCTCCGTTATTCCAACTCAAGTAAACCAAGATCAATTCGCAAAAATGGAAGCGCGATTAAAAAAATCAAAACCAAGAATTTTTAGAGATGTTCATGTTTCGGGGCACCCTAGAAAAGAAGATCTTAGAGATATTATGCAAATTGTAAACCCACAACACGTTATTCCAGCCCATGCAGGATTAGATAAAACAAGACCGATGGCAGACCTAGTGGAAGAAATGGGATACAAATTGGGAAAACAATGCCATCTAATGGAAGATGGAGGCATCTTGAAATTGTAGTACCGACCCCTTCTAGAGCGCAAGAAATATCAAGCGGAATAAAAAATGCATTAGATAGAGGTGAGCTTTTAGAAAAAGCAAAGCGATCCTTCATTAATGCAGGCTATACTCCTCAAGAAGTTAATGCCGCAGCGCAAATAGTAAGATCAGGTCCCTCAGGATTTGCAAGGCCACTTAAAGCCCCACAATCACAACAAATACCCCCGCAGCCAAATCAGCAAAACCAAACTTCAAGCCCAAAAGATCCTACTTCTGAACCAAAATCAAAAAGAACAATCATAATACTTTCAATAGTAGGAGCAGTTATTTTAGTTGCAGCTCTTGCCTTGACATTATTTTGGGACAAAATATTCTAATGGAGATATATCAGCCAGCAGAAGATTCCTATTTATTCGCAAACTTTCTAAAAAAAGAATTGTCAAAATTAATTAAAAAAAATCCCAATTTAAAATTTCTAGAAATAGGAACAGGCTCAGGAATACTTTCAAAAACAGCCTCAAAAATTCTCCCACCAAAAAACATTCTAGCTCTAGACATAAATCCTGATGCGGTAAAATCCTTACAAAAAGAATCTTTCAAAACAATCCAATCAGATTTGTTTAGTCAAATCAATCATCAATCATCAGTCACCAACCAACAACCATTTAGAGAGGCTAAATTCGATCTAATTGTCTTCAACGCCCCATACCTCCCCCTAGACCCACGAGAACCAAAATCTTCCCAAGTCGCAACAACAGGAGGAAAAAGCGGAGACGAAATATCCTTAAAATTTCTAAAACAAGCAAAAATCCATCTAAACAAAAAAGGGAAGATTCTTCTCCTAGTCTCAAGTTTAACCCCACTAGGCAAAATTAAAAAATTATGGCCCTATAAAACAGTAGCCAGAAAAAAGATATTCATAGAAGAGCTCCTAATATTGGAATTTAAAAGTTAAAGACATAAAAACTTATAAATTCGGTTGACATCATATTGCTATGTTATTAACCACTATGTTAAGAAATTTGTATTCTAATTTTAGAGAAGATAAAACTAAAGTAGTTGTTTATATGTCCGGAGCTAATACAGAAAAACCCGAATGGTTCTCTCTAGATTATCTTCATAGCAAGGAAAGAAGTTTAGTATTTCAGGAGTCTGGAGGATTTCAGGTTAGAGATATAGATGCATTTAAAAAAGATATTAATAGAATTAGTGAAAAAGGTTGGGATATAGTTTTTGCTAAAAAAATCCCAGAAGATTTATCACCCACAAATAAAAAATATTCTAAATTAGAAAATTTAAAAGGAAAAAAATTTTTTAATTTTCAACCCTTGGCTGGAAAAGACATAGAATATTTGTTACATGATAATCCTTAATCTATAGAAGAATTCCTAATACTAAAATAAAAAACTCCATAAGAAATGCGGCGTCAAAGACGACGAAATTTTTCATGGAACCAATTTTCTCAAAACAAAAATCCGTTCAATCTGAGGCGGCTTGTGGGTCATGTCCGTGACATTTGATCTGCGGCTAAATTTTCCCTAACTCCTAATCGGAGCAACCTTATCCAACCAACCATTCAAAGCCTCACCAAACCGAGCAACCTCATCCTCATCCAAAAAAATCCCATGACCCTCATCAGAAAACCCCTCACTATCAAAATACTCCAAGTCCCCCCCAGTAATCTGCTTAGTTAAACCCTTACCATCCCAAACCTTAGTCACAGGAAACCCGGCCTCCCCAAGCTCAAAATTCCAACTAGTATCAACATAAACAGGATAGTATTTATTAACATTCAATTTCAAAACATCACTACTCCACCGAGTCCCACTCTTTTTCAAAATACTAAGAATCTCCTCTGGCACAGGCAAATCCTTCCAATCAAAAATAACCTTCACCCTGTCAACATCAAAATTCTTCTCCTGCAAAAGATTGTAAAGCAACAACGACTTATGCCGAGAATCCCCCTTCTTGATAAAAATACTTACCCCTTCTCCTCCATGATTAAATCCCGAATCAAAAGGTACAATCCGATAAGGAACATTCTGAACAAAATGAAATAACTTCACCAGTAACTCAGGACCCCGAAGATCCTCCAACCCATCAAGAAAAGATACCATGACAAAACAAATTCCAGCTCCTATAAAAACTTAATCTCCATGAGAAATGCGCGGCCGAAGGCTGCGTAATTTTTCATGGAAGCATAATTAATCGCAAAACGAATTTAAAGAACACAAAATCAGCATTTATCACTTCAATACAAATTCTCGATAAACTTTCCATCTATTATTATCGTGCTGGAAAATAGCAATATTATCAAATCTAACATTAAATTGTGGATCTTCACAAGGCAACAATTTCCTAATCTCAATAAATTCATCTTTATTTTGAGATCGAGCCAAGGTAGCATGAAAATTGACATCAGTAAACTCATAGTCCCGAAACTTCATCCATTCAAATTTTCGGAGTTCCAAAATCAATCTTCTAAAAACCCCTTCAGCTTCATCAGAAGGTTTCCCATCTAAAAAAATAATTTTCTCATCAAAGTTCCCAATTCCAGCAATCTTAATATTAGAAGATTTCTCATTGCCGCAAAAATCCCTGATTACCTTTTCGACTTCTGAAATATCCCCAGTCTCAAAGGGAGACTTTAAAGTAAAATGAGCAGAAACATATTTGTTTAAGTTTCGAGTATCTAATTCCCCACAAATCTTTTCAACTAATTTTTTATGGTAAAGACCCGCCTCCCCTTTAATTAGGAGTCCAATAAAATATCTCATAAAATCAACAATTCACGTGAATATTTAATATTATCTTAATTAACAAACTTATAAAAATCTACCCATGCCGAACAGCTCGGGCAAAGCCCTTCCTTAGCCAAAGGCGTTTCTCTAAGAAAATTCAAAAAATTTTCTGTTTCTCTAGAAACCAAGAGTTTCGTATCTCTAGGGGCTCACCCCGTCTCTTCTATCTCAACAATCCTTAAAAACCAACCTCTCCCCAAATCTCCATGGAACAAAAGAGGATCAAATTCGCGCACCTAGCAGACTGTCACCTAGGCTCCTGGCGTCAACCAGAACTCCAATCCCTAAACTTCCAGTCCTTCCAGTTAGCAGTAAAAACAACAATAGATCAAAACCTAAACTTCGTCTTAATTTCCGGAGACCTCTTCGACTCAGCATACCCATCAATAGAAATTCTAAAAGACACATTCTCAGAATTCAAAAAACTTTTCGACGCAAAAATCCCAGTATACCTAATCGCAGGATCTCACGATTACTCAGCATCAGGAAAAACATTCCTAGACGTAATAGAAAAAGCAGGCTTCTGTAAAAACACCCACAAGTCAGAAGTTCAAGAAGACGGAACAATAATCCTGAGACCAACATTCCATAATAAAATAGCAATCTACGGATATCCAGGAAAAAAATCAGGACTAGAGTTAGACGATTTAAGAAAAGTAAAATTAGAATCCGACCTTCACCCATTCACAATCCTAATGGTCCATACAACAATAAAAGATGCCATAGGGTCTCTCCCAGTAGACTCAATAGAAAAAGAAAAACTCCCCCTGGCAAACTACTACGCAATGGGACACATCCACCAAAAATTCGAAGACCATATTCACGACTCTCGTTACGTATACCCAGGACCAACATTTCCAAACAACTTCCAAGAACTCTCCGATCTTAATCACGGAAGCTTTCAAATAGTAGAGCTCGATGGAAAAAATATTTCAACCAAAAACATCCCACTCCCAATAAAAGCAGTAACAACAATATCCCTCCAAATAACCGACGCACTAACGGCAACACAAGATATAATCGACCACCTAAACAGGCCCAACCTCAAAGATAAAGTCGTTCTACTAAAACTATCAGGAATATTAACCCAGGGAAAAACAGGTGACATAAGGTTCAACGAAATAGAAGAATTCATCAAGAAAAAAGAGGCCTACGCATACCTAAGAAACATATCCTCAATTAAAACTCAAGATTTGGATCTGGGAATAACTCATGCAGCAGAAGACATAAAAGAAATGGAGCGACAAAAGTCTGAAAAATTTTTGAAAGACAATCCAAGTAATTTCAACGACTACCATTACCTTCTAATGAATGCATTGTCTATAGAAAAAAATGAAGACGAAAAATCCGCAATTTACGAAGAGAGACTTCTCTCTGAAATTAAAACTATCTTGGAGCCCTTTGATATATGAGATTTAAAAAATTAGAATTACAAAACATAAGAAGTTACGAAAACTTAAGCATAGAATTTCCAAGAGGTTCATCCCTTCTCTCAGGAGACATAGGTTCAGGAAAAACATCCATATTATTAGGACTCCAATTCGCACTCTTCGGTCTTCAGCCAGGCCAAAAAGGCTCCTCTATTCTAAGACACGGAGAAGATTCAGCATACACAAAATTAATTATAGAAATTGATCATGAAAAAGTTATTCTAGAAAGGACCATAAAAAAATCCAAATCAGGTTCAATAACTCAAGATTCAAGCACAATAACAATGAATGGCGCCTCCGAAGATCTCTCAACTCTAGAGATGAAAGAGCGAGTAATAACGCTTCTAAATTACCCAAAAGAATTCGCGAAAAAATCCAACCTCTTGTACAAATTCACAGTCTACACTCCGCAGGAAGAAATGAAAACAATTGTTCAAGAAAAACCCGAAGTAAGGCTAGACACACTTCGCCACATTTTCGGAATAGACAAATATAAACGAATAAAAGAAAACGCAAACATTCTAGTAAAAAAAATCAAGGAGTCAATTAAATTAAAAGAAGTTTTAATTTCAGAACTAAATCTTCTAAAAGAAAAACTAAACAACGAAAACGAAAATAAAATTTCCCTAACAAGAGAAACAAATAATTTCAATATAGAATATCAGCAATTAATATTATCAAAACAAAATTCCGAAGACAAATTAAAAAAGTTACAGGGAAACTTAGATGAAAGAGTATCTGTAAATTCAGAATTAGAAAAAACCAAAATACTTCTTAATTCCAAGCAAGAGTCCGAAAAAAGAATTAAAAAAGAAATAGTTCTAATGCAAAAACAAATTTCAGAAAAAATAAATTTTTCCCAGGAAAACTTAGTTGAAATATTAAGTTTGCTAGAGAGTCATAAGAAAATATTAGATGAAAAAAATCAAATATTTTTAAAATTAAATTCTGAAGTCTCAGCTCTAAATGCAAAAAAAGAACAGCCACTTGAGTTAAAAAACAAAATAATCTCTCTAGAAAATTGTCCAACTTGCCTTCAAAAAGTAGGAATAGATCACAAAACCAGAATAGGAAAAAAATTAGGGTTTGAAATAGATGACATAAATAGGGAGTTGGAACAAAAAATAATGCGAAAAGAATCTATAATCAAAGACATCGAAAAAGAAAAGAAGCTGATTGGAGAATACGAATTAGACAAAACAAAACTTCAAGAAAACAAAATAAAATTTGAACACCAAAAGGCGATACAGACAAAAATACAATCCGAGGCATATATCTTAGACAGGACAACAAATGAATTAAAAGAATTAGAATCAAAACATCAAGAGCTTGCAATAAAATTGGAAACTTTTTCAAAGTCACAAGAAGAGTTTGTACAAGCCAAGAAAGATTTTCAAAACATAAATGAAGTCTCCAGAGTAAAAGAAATCAAGATAGCAACAAGAAATAAGGAATTAGAGCTCCTAAAGATAAAGCTAAAAGAGTTGTCAATCGAGATTCAAGAAAAAGAAGCTATAAGGGAAAAAGTAAATGACCTTAGAAAGCTCCAAGATTGGATACAAAAAAACTTCATAACATTAATCGACATAACAGAAAAATCCGTAATGCAACAAATCAAAAACGAATTTTCAGACGTCTTTTCTCAGTGGTTCGCCTCTCTAGTGTCAGACTCCCTAACGGTAAGACTAGATGAAGAGTTTACACCAATCATAAGAAACCAAGACTACGAAATAGATTACGACTTTTTATCAGGAGGAGAAAGGACAGCAATCGCTTTAGCATACAGACTTTCTTTAAACCAAGTTCTAAATTCTAGATCCAACATCAAAACAAAAGGCATCGTAATCCTAGACGAGCCAACCGATGGCTTTTCCTCAGAGCAAATAAGCAAAATGAGAGACATCTTCGAACAGCTAAACTCCGAACAAATGATTTTGGTGTCCCACGAAGAAAAGATAGACGGTTTCGTAGATCACGTGATAAGAGTTCAAAAAGACGGGATCTCAAAAATTTCAGACAATACCTAATTTCATATTACAGAATATGCTCGCCAGGCAAAAACCTACTTCTAGACCCAACCAAAACTCTTAAAAACCAAAATAAATCTCTATATCTATGGAAATCAAAATAGTAAAAGAAGAAAAAGGTTCAATTGATGTAGAAGTCTCAAATCTAACAATCGCAGAAGTATTAAGAGTATACGCAAACAAAGAAGGAGCAAAATTAGCAGCATGGAAGAAAGAGCATCAAACTTCAAACCCAGTCCTACATATCGAAGCAGATAACGCAAAAAAACTTCTAAAAAACGCAATCAAGTCCCTAGAAAAAGAAATAGACAATACAGTTACAGCATTCAAGAAGTTAAAGTAATTCTAACAAATTAAAGAATTATTAGAAATAATAAATAAAAATTATCAATACCTAAAATTTCTTTCCTTATAGTACGTAGATATCTCAAACCATATAAACAAATTAACAGAGATAAAAAGAGATGCATAAAAAAACCAAGCCCGAATGCCATTTTTCTTTTCAGTTTCTTCAGAGTCACCCTCAATCTGATTTTGCAACCTTACGCGTTTCTCTTTTAGCTTATCCGAATCAATCTTAGTCTCATTTATTTCCTTCTCTAATTTTCCAATATCATTATTAATCATTTTAATCTCCTCTCCCAAAGAAGTATAATTATCAAGGGCATTCCTAAGAATATCCCGACGCATTTCCAAATCCTCACTAAGAGAACGAATCTTATCATTATTACTATAAGTCTTAATCAAGCTGTCATCAATGTCCGCAACAATTTCATCATAAGGAATCTCATCAGCCTTCTCACTACTAACAAGACTTCCATAGTCCCCCATTGCAGCCGCGGCCATAATAAGCAAAACAATCCCAACAACACCAATCACATCTTTTTTAGTTTTCATAAGCTCACCTCAGAACTTAGCATAAATCCAAAATTTCCCTTTTAAAGATTGCTGTCCCAGAGAAGTATAAATCATTATAAGTTAAACAAACCTAAAAAATAAATGTACCACAAAGTCTCATCCGGCTCATACATCCTAAATCAATTCCTACACGGCGGCTACGAAACCGACATAATAACAACAGTCTTTGGACCAGGAGGTTCAGGCAAATCAAACCTAACAATGATCCTCGCAACATCCCAGGCAAAAAAACAAAACAAGATAATATTCATAGACACAGAAGGAGGCTTCTCAAGTGAGCGCTTCAAACAAATTCACAGAGGAACCCCAGAAGAAATCCATGCAGACCTTCAAAACATTCTCCTCCTAAAGCCAACATCATTTGAAGAGCAGGAAAAAGCCTTCGAGCAAGCCTTAAAATTTGTGAGAAAAGGAGACGTCTCCCTAATAATAATTGACTCAATAGCAATGCTCTATAGATTAGAGCTAGGCGCAGCGATAGGATCAAATTCTCAAGAAGAAATATCCAAAATAAACAGAAACCTTGCAAACCAACTTCGAACCCTAAATGAAATAGCAAGAAAAGAAAGAATCCCAGTAATAATAACAAACCAAGTCTACGCAAAGTTTGAAACCAATAACCAACAACCAACAACCAATGACGGCGTTACAGAACGCCAAGTGTCAATGGTAGGAGGAGATTTATTAAAATATTGGAGTAAGTGCCTAATTGAATTGAAAAACTATAATAACAAAAGGACACTAATCTTAAAAAAACATAGAAGCCTCCCTGTAAAAGAACTCCACTTCGAAATCATAAACCCAGGAATAAGAAAGCGCGGCTTATTCTAAAAAGTGTCCACAAGAAATTATATTTCGAAGTGCCATTATTTTTTGTGGAATAACAATATAAGCGAAAATTAAAAGAATTTTCAACAGGCAGTCGCAAGCGACAAAGTCAACAAGCAGAAAAACAAAGTTTTTCATTTCAATATCTCAAAAATAACCATTCAAATAAGACTGACCCTGCCTAAAACCATAACCAACATTCCCAGAATCAACCGAAGAACAGGCCCCACACTTATTGCAAAGCCCACTTTCCCGACAACTTCTACCAGTCGAAACTTCATAATCAACCATAAAAACAAAAGAACTCTAAGCTATAAAAGATAGTCTAATCACTGTTAACTCTCGAAATCATAAACCCAGGAATAAAAAAAACACGGACTATTCTAAATTCCAAGAAATAGAATGAGGTAGCCAATAACTATCATTAAGACCAGAAATTTTTTCTTTTTCGACAGTCCATTTGGAGCCAGTAACAAGGATTTTTTCAAACTTTCTCTGAATATTCAAATGAGTAGGATCAATATAATTATGATTAGTCATATCATCTCTAAAGAGAGTGGTCAAAATAAAATTTTCACCAAAATAGCAAGTGCTCCCACAAATAACAACAGAACCTCCATTAAAAATATCCGGAGAATTAAAACTTTGAGAAAAGGTTCCAGGCTGAGGTAATTCAGAAATAGATTTAACTTTCATTTCTTCTTCACAACCTTCTTCTTCCTCTTTTTAGCCACTTTCTTCTTCACAGCTTTCTTCACCTTCCCATGATCCACAATCTTCCCATCAACAATCTCAACTTCCCCACTCTTCATCTTCGCCTTGAACTCTTCCTTCTTTTTCTTAGCCTCCTCATTACTAAGACACTCCATATTAAAACAAAACTTCCAAGGCGCCTTACCTCGTCGGAGACTCTGAACCAAAGGAAACCCGCAATCCTTACACATATCCAAACTTCCCTCTTCTACGCCTTCCTCTTCTGCAACCTTCTTAGAAACTCGAGCCGGCTTCATCTGTCCCTTAGGTGGCAAAGAATAAATCGTTTTGCAATCCGGATAAGCATCACAACTAACAAAATATCTCCCAAACCTCTTCCCGTACATAACCCTCAAATTCCCTTTCCCACAAACCCGACACTTATCCATAGTATTCGCTTCCTTCTCCTCTTCCCAAACCTTAGCATTAGCATCCGCCAAGCTCTGCCCCATCTCCTCCAAATTCTTAGTCATTTTTCGGGCAATCCCATTGATAACAATCTTAGAATCCTCCAAAATCTTCTCACCCATCTCATCAATCTTAGTCAAGTTATCCTCTCCCCTCGCCCCTCTCCCCTCGCCACCCGAACTTGAAAAATTCGCAATTTTATCAAGTTCAGTAGTCATATCCGCAGTCATCTCCTCACTCAAAATAGTAGGCGCATACTTCTCAAGAGTCTCACACATTCTTAAGCCCAACTCCGTAACCTCAATAGCTTTTTCTCTAGCATACCCACGAGAATAAAGCGTCTCAACAATATTAGCCCGAGTAGCCTTAGTTCCCAAATTCTTTTTCTCCAACTCCTTAACTAATGAAGCAGCCGAATATCTTCTAGGCGGCTTAGTCTCCTTCTCCTCAGTTCGAATCTCTAAAACATCAACCTCACCTTCCAAGCTCGGAATCTTAACCTCCTTAGTCCCATGCGGATAAACATTCATCCAACCCTTTTCTTTAATATGAGTACCATTAGCACTAAACCCAAGAGAGCCAACCTTAACCGTAACCCGCTTCCGGTCCAATATAGCCGAATCACAAAAACACGAAATAAACCTCTTGACAATCAAATCATAAACCTTCTTGTTTCTCTCAGCAATCTTAACCTTCTCACCAGTCGGATAAATAGCAGGATGCGCAGGATCCTTCTTCTTTCCCTTAGTTGGCTTCTCGTTAACAGCATATTGCACCTTAGAAGTGTGCTTCTTCAGTCTCTTCAAAATCTTCCCATACCCAATCGACTCATCATATTCCTGACTAGAAGTTCTAGGATAAGAAATAGCACCACTAAGATACAATTCCTGAGCAATCTTCAAAGTCTGACTAGGAGTAGTCCCACAATTCTTGTAAGCCTCAGTCTGCAAAGTAGTCAAATCAAATGGAACAGGGCTCTGAATTTCCTTTTCACTAATAACAGTCTTAGCCTCGCCCTTCTTTCCAGCCAGATGCTTAAATTTCAAAAGCCCCGACTCATTAAAAATATCCTTAGGATACTTAACTTCCAATTTATTCTTATCAAAGTCTTTAACCTGCAAAAATACATTCCAATAAGGTTCACTAATAAACGCATCAATCTCACGCTCACGATCCACAATAATTTTCAAGGCCGGACCCTGAACTCGACCAATAGACAAAATACGAAAAGTTCCAGTGCTAGACAGAGCCTTCATTAGTCCCCGCGACAAATTGATCCCATAAAACCAATCTAAATAATGCCGAGTCTCACCCGAAACAGCAGCCCCCCAATTAAGCGTTGGCAACAAATTTTCAAAACTCTTATCCAAAGCTTCCTTAGTTAGCAAAGAAAACTTCATCCGCTTAGCGTCCTTCTTCTTGCAAACAAACCGCACAACATTCCAACCAATAACCTCACCCTCAACATCAAAGTCCGTAGCCACAATAAACTCCTTAGATTCCTTAACTAGCTTTCGAAGCACACTCAAATACTTTTTAGTAAAAGCCCCACCTTTCTTATTGCTCGCCGGCTGCCACTCAACCTCAAAATTAGGAAACGGCCCCCTCTTAGCAATCTGCCCAACCCCAAACAAATGCCCAACAGCGCATCCAACCAAATACCGCTGCGAACCCTTATAAAATTCATAATACGAAACCTTGTTTTTATCAGTAATCTTCTCATCAGTAGCCCCAGACAAAGCAGCCGCAATCTTAGCAGCAGCCGCAGGTTTCTCAGTAATAATCAAAATAGCATCTTTAGCCATAAAAAAAATAAGAAAATCCACTATAAGAATATTGCGACAAATAAGCCAACCCCACCTCCCAAAAAAATCCGTGCAATCCGTGGCCAATACTCTCAACGCTCCCAAAAATTAAACGATCCACAATCCAACCCCCTAACTAAAATTAGACCCAACAACCACCCATTCCACTCCATCATAACAACTAATCTTATACCCAAAACCCCTCAAATCAATCTCCAATTTCGCAACACAGTCCCCATTCTCCCACTTCATCACAACCTCACCCTTCCCCGACTCCAACAATTCAAACTTCCCGCCAAAAGCATTATTATTATTTCTAAGTTCCATGAACCTCAACAGCTCCCTAACAACAGGTCGCTCCATATCCCTTTCAATTTCCGACAAAGTATAATTATGCCTCAAAACATCTCTCCCATTATTACTCTTCTCCAAAGAAACCCCATCATTAACTCCAGCAAGTAAACCCGCATAATAAATCTGAGGAACCCCAGGTAAAAACAGCTGAATCAACCGAGCACACAAATACATATCATCATTTTCCCCAGTTGCAGAATAGTAAGTACAATTAATCTGATAAACATCAACATTATCACTATTCCCCCCACTTGCCCTCATGCTCAAATTCCCCCCAAATCCATAAATTTTATCCACAGTCTTCTTAATATCTTCTTCGCTCATCAAGTCTCCAACATCAACAACCCCCAAACCATCATGAGCATCAAGCGTAGTAATCATATTATCAGATCTCTCCCTAATCCACTTAGTCAAATATTCATTATCTCCAAAGTACAAAGAATAAAGAGCTATAATCGGAAGCTGAAAATCATAAACACAGTGACATTTCTTAGCCAATTCCAATTGCATTTTCGAATCACCATGAACCTCAGGAAGAACCTCGCATCCATAATCTGCAACCGAATTCTCGACCCACCCTAAAAGATCATAAGTATCATCTATAAAAAAACAATCCGTATCCTTCTTCTTACAAGCATACCCCATGGCGTCAGCCCTAATTAATTTAACCCCATGCTTACAAAGTTTTTCCAAATATTTCCCATATATTTTTTTACAAAGTTCCGAATTCCAATTAACATCCATTTGATTATCCGTAAAAGTGCTCCAAAGCCTTTTTTTTACAGAATCCCCAAATTCTATTTCATTTACAACAGACGTAGGCCTCGGTCTAAATATCTTTTTAAAAAATTCAGGTCTCTCATCATCCCCAAAAACATCTTCAACTTTCAAAAACAAATCCTTATACTTAGACAAATCGCCATGCTTCAAATAATGCTGAAAATACTCAGACTCTCTAGAAACATGATTAAACACAACATCCGCGACCAAATCATATTCATCACCTATCTTCTTTATATCATCCCAAGTCCCAAATTTAGGATCAACCTCAAGATGAGTCAAGGGAGAAAACCCCCTATCCCCTGACGACGGATAAAAAGGAAGCACATGAACCCCATTAACCTTCCCTTTCAGATATTTATCCAGCACAAATTTCAATTTAGACAAGTCCCCGCCTAAGCTATCAGCATAAGTAATAATTTGGACGCCATTCAAATTCATGAAGAGTGCCAGATAAAAGACTTTATAAGATTAGTTATAGTCTAGTTTTAAACTCATAAGAACCTCAAACCACCAATTTTAAAAACATTCAATTTTACAGTCTATTATGAATAAAAACAAAATGGCAAAGAAGATCAAGTCGTGTCAAAAACTAAAAACCAATAACCAAAAACATCAGCTCAGCTGATTCTTCCCCCATGTCAACTCTAAAAGAAATAAAAAACTGGAACATAGAACTAGAGTCCGAAATAACTTCTAGCTGGAAGTCTGCAGAGCTTTTCAATTTCAATCCAAAGACCACCAAAAAAATATACTCAATAGACACGCCTCCACCATACGTAAACTCACCAATACACATGGGCCACGCCGTAACATACTGCTTCATGGACTTCTTTGCAAGGTACAGAAGAATGAAGGGAGAAGAGGTATTATTTCCACTAGGCCTCGACAGAAACGGTCTTCCAATAGAGATGGCAGCAGAAAAAAAATTCAAAGTTTCCCCGTTCAAAGAAGGAAGGGAAAAGTTTGTAGAGCATTGCAAGCAGCTGCTAGAAGAATCTTCCGCAGGCTCAATAGATTCGTTCGCAAAGCTAGGGATCTCTTTTTCCTCATACAAAAAGTCCACCGACATCGGGGCGCTATATCACACCGACTCACCAGAATACCGAAGCGTGACACAAGGAACATTCATAAGCCTCTACAAAAAAGGTCTAATTTACGAAGCATCCAGAATAAATAATTGGGACCCAAAACTCAGAACAACAATTGCAGATTCCGAAATAGAATACGAAGAAATTGCCTCTACCTTTAATGACATAAAATGGAAAGTAAAGGAGACCGGAGAAGAAATAATAATTGGAACAACAAGACCAGAATTAATAGCGACTGCAGGAATGGTAATTTACAACCCAGAAGATCCTCGTTATCAACATCTAGAAGGCAAGACCGCAATATCTCCAATCTTCGGAGCAGAAGTTCCAATAAAGCCTCATCCAGCAGCACAAATAGATAAAGGAACAGGCGTAGTAATGATGTGTTCAATGGGAGACGTAACAGATATTCAATTTTTTAGAGAAATGAAATTAACACCAAAAATAGCAATCAATCAAGATGGAAAAATGAATGAGAAAGCTGGACCCCTAGAAGGCCTAAAAGTAAAAGAAGCAAGAAAAATAATAATAGAAATTTTAAAAGAAAAAAACCTTTTAGTTAAGCAGGAAAATGTTACACACCGAACACCAATATCAGATAGATCAAAAGCAGAAATAGAATTTATAGAAATGCCAGAGTTCTATCTAAAACAATTAGATTTCAAAGATGATATGAGAAGGATAGTGGAAGAAATAAATTATTATCCAAAAAATTCTAAAAAAATTCTAGATTCTTGGATTGACACAATTTCAATAGACTGGCCAATCTCACGAAGAAGATATTATGCAACACCAGTTCCATTATGGTACTCCGATGACCTAGTAGCAATAGTTCCAGAGGGAAAATATATGGAACCATGGAAAGAGTCTCCCCCAAAAGAAGCCGAAGTAATAGATGCAAAAACTTACGAGACAAAAGGGAGAATATCAGATTTTCCAGATAAAGAATGGACAGGAGAAACAAGAGTTCTTGACACCTGGTTCGACTCCTCAATCTCAGAATTAGTAATGCTGAAATACAAATCAAATGACGAATTTTTTAAAAGTGCTTATCCAGCAACACTTAGACCACAAGGAAAAGAAATCGTAAGAACATGGTTATATTACACAGTTCTAAGAGGATTTCTAGAAACAGACAAAGTATGCTTCAAAGACGCATGGATCCATCAACACATTCTAGACAGCAAAGGAAAGAAGATGTCAAAATCCCTAGGAAACGTAATAGATCCACAAGATGTTTTAAAAGACGAAGGAGCAGAAGCTCTAAGGTTTTGGGCAGCAACAGAAGGGGATCTTTCAAAGGGAGATTTTACATGTTCAAGAGAAAAAATAAAAGGAGAAAAGAAAACGTTAAACAAGCTTCTAAACATTTCAAAATTTGTAATGATGTTTGAAAAGCCAAAAGAATCTCCAGCATTGACAGCGCTAGATCAACTGTTCATAGATAAAATAGAAAACCTAACAGAAGAAACAGATAAGCTTTACGAAGTCTACGATTTTAATCATCCAGCTCAAGATCTTAGAAGATTTCTATGGGATACTCTAGCATCAAACTACATAGAACTAGTAAAGAACCGTACCTACAACGAAAATAAAAATTTTACCAAAGAGGAATCCGAGTCCGCCAAATACACTTTGCATTTCTTACAAGAAAGGCTTTTGTCTCTCCTTTATCCAATTGTCCCACAGATAACAACAACAATAGCAAAAGAAAAAAATATAGATTTACTAAGAGAAGATTGGCCAAAAACAACACAAGGAAGTTCGGATTTATCTTTAATAGAGAAGTTAGAAGAGTTCAATAGCCAAGTATGGAAAACAAAAAAAGAAAAGGGAATATCTCTAAGAAATCCAATCGAGGGAATCGAGATTCCAGAAGAGCTGATTCAATTTGAAAAAGACCTAAAAGTATGTCACAATATTTGACCCAAACTCCTAAAAACCTTTCTCGCCTTTACACTAATATGAAACAATCTAAAATAACAAAGCCGCACAAATCCGGCGAAGCCGGGTTTACCAGAGTCATGTCCGCAGAGGACCCAAAAAACAAAAAACCAATAACTAAAAACCAAAAACATCAGCTCAGCTGATTCCCCCATGAACGAAGCACAAAAATACGAACTAGAAGCAACAGTAGAAGAACTAGAAGGCTATCGTGGTCGCCACACCGAACTAATCACAGTCCTAATCCCAGCAGGAGCAACCTTAACCCAAACAACAAAGCAACTAGAAGACGAAAAAGGAACAGCAACAAATATCAAATCAACTTCCACAAGAAAAAACGTAATAGCGTCCCTTGATAGAGCAGTAAGAAAATTAAAAGAAATCGGAAGAACTCCAGAAAATGGTTTGGCAGTATATGCCGGAAATGTAAAGCTAGCAGACGGAAGAGAATCTCTTGAAGTCTGGGCAATAGAACCACCAAAAAAACTCAAAATCAAAATCTACAGATGCGACCAAACTTTCGTAGTAGACCCATTAAAAGAAATGCTAGAAACTGATGAATGCTACGGGCTAGTAATAATAGAAAGAAACGAAGCCTCAATCGGAATGCTTGATGGAAAACACATAAAACTTCTCCAGCACATGACTTCTGGAATCCCAGGAAAAACAAAATGCGGTGGTCAAAGTGCAGCTCGTTTTTCAAGAATCAGAGATTCTCTAGCAAAAGATTTTTTCAAGCGAATAGCCGAAAACATGAGGAATCATTTTTGGGATAATAAAAAACTAAAAGGAATAATTGTTGGAGGGCCAATCCCTACAAAAGAAGAATTTCTAAAACAGAGTCAATTGGTAACCCAGTTAAAAGAAAAGGTAATCGGAGTAAAAGATATCGGAGGAACGGGTATGCACGGGCTCCACGAATTAGTAGAAGCATCAGAAGACTTACTAGCCGAACAAGAAATGACAAAGCAGCGACAAATTCTAGACCTCTTTTTCGAAAAATTAGCAAAAGAGCCAAATAAGGTAGCATACGGTCCAGCCGAAGTAGAAGATAGGCTCATAAGAGGAGCAGTAGGAAAATTAATTATCTCAAAATCTTTACCAAGAGAGAAAGTTAAAGCAATGGAAAAATTAGCAGCAGCCTCATCAGCCGAAATTTATATTGTAACAAACGAAACCGCCGAAGGTATCCAATTCGACAACCTAGGCGGAATAGCTGGATTATTAAGATTTGAGATTCACGATTAAAATAGCAAAGCCAAACAAGTCGTGAAAATTAAGAATTTTCACTTACTAAAAACCAACGACCAAAAACCAACAACGCTGCACCAGCAGCTCCCCACAGACAACCTAGGCGGAATAACCGGCCTGCTAAGATTCGAAATCCACGATTAATATAGTTAGATTTTATAAAACTCATTTTTCTTTAATTAAAATGAGCAATAAAATTTTTTACAAAAAAATTGCTAAAGAATATTCTTCTATTGGTATAGTCGATTCCTTTTATCTGGCATTTAGAGATTTGCCAGATTTAATAAAAAGACATATAGTAGGAAAAAATGCCTTAGATTATGGTTGTGGTTCTGGAAGGTCAACTTTGGTGCTTAAAAAATTAGGACTAAATGTAGTTGGAGTAGATAATAGTTCGGATATGATTAAAGAAGCAAGAAAGCTTGATCCGAAAGGAAAATACGAATTAATAGAAAGTGGAAATCTCCCATTTAAGGATTCAAGTTTTGATTTGGTATTAGTAAGTATAGTTTTATTGGGAATTAAAACCAAAAAAGAAATGAGCAGCGTTCTTCTAGAAATAAGAAGGACTCTTAAAAAAAGTGGCAAAATAATTATAATAACAAGTACCCCAGAGACTCATAAAAACAATTGGGCATCCTTTATTTGTGATTTGCCAGAAAATAAAAATAAGAAAAGCGGAGAAAGGGTAAAGGCAATTTTTAGAAAAGGAGATATAGTATTTTATGATTATCTTTGGTTCGATAAAGATTATAAAGAAGCTTTCAGTAAGTCAAATTTGCACACAATTGAGGAGTTAAAGCCAATGCCTACGGGAAATGAGCCCTATAAGTGGTATAGTGAGAAAAGTATCCCCTTATGGAAAATTTATATTTTAGAATCTAGTTAATAATGAATATTCTAAAAAAATTACAATAGAGATTCAATTACTCTACCATATTTTTGCTTATACATTATTTCTAAATTCATTTCATTTTGAACAAGCTCCGAAAGAAAAATCAAATCAGATTCTTTTCCATGCTCTAATTCCAATTCCAATTCTTGAAATTCTGTCCCACCTGAAATATTAAAATAATCCAAAGTTGCTTCAATAAGGGTTTCATTCCTTTGTAGTTTAAATTTGTGATGCTTCGTAGCCGCAAAGGCACTTGGATTAATCCCTATATAAAATTTTTCTAAATTAAATTGTTTTAGAATTTCTATCCCCTCTAATTTTTAGTATATAATCTTTAAAGAAAAACGCAGGACATAAAATGCCCTGCATCGTATTATAGTTATCACACAAATAATACAATATCGTAAAAATTCAAAACAAAATAAACCTTCCTATTC
>PJEL010000507.1_pt1 | contig 45718 bp, 33 predicted proteins | sample 1853271 | NCBI WGS metagenome assembly PJEL01 (sample SAMN08108733, study PRJNA415343) | Invertebrate metagenome, whole genome shotgun sequencing project. | host: Globobulimina | place: Sweden: Gullmar Fjord | collected 2015-08
TTCAGTTTAATAAAGAGACACAGCAATACACAATTCTTGATGGAAACAAACCGGTCTTAACGTATAACTTCGGCAAAGTACCTGTCCCTGCAGGTGTCACCTTGTTTAATATGTTCTTGAATGTTGGTAAATCTAGAACTTGCTTCAACACAGGGATTTTCCGTAATGCTGACAGTGCTACAGGAACAAAGGCACTGAATAAATTCCAAAAACCATAGAGTTCTACGATGAAACCGATAAATGTCCAGCCCCATACTACGAGCACAACACCTGCAACGAAAAAGATACTTCCTTTGAAGTTTTTGGGTTTGAGGAAGAATCTCAACGCAGATTGTATGCCCAGAATGACAGAGACCCCAGCGAGGAATAAAACGTTTCCCATGGCCAGGAGACCTCTGTCAAAGAAGAACAAGACACCTATGAAAAGTAGCAAAGATCCTAATCCAGTCAAGGCCACTCCTATCTCTGTAAAAAACACAAAACACGGGTATCACAAAAGAGAACAGGGCAACTGTGTAACAACAACTTGTCTCTGATAGTCACCATTACTCCACGGTATATACGTACTTTGTCGCTCGTCCAACATATTTTACTACTCTATTTTAGTGGATTTCTACTATCACACGCTTGTGAAACGCAATGGCAGATGATTTTTGGTGAAAGAAAAAGAAGGCGCAAATGGCAACCACTATCAGTTCGTCACGTCACGGTACATCAAAACAATCTTACTATGAAATAATAATGAACATATTCTTATTTTTTACTAATTTTGACGGCCTGTTTCATTTCTTTGAATCTGATGGCACATTCGACTTTGGTTCTGGAACCAACTGCTGCTGCTACTTTGTCCCACCTGTCGTCAACAGTCTTTGGATACTCTTTCAGGGCTTTGACGAGTTTCATATCCTCCTCCTTGGACCATTTACTTGTATCGTTGCTAGCTCCTTTGACTGTGACATCCGTAAAACTCTCTTCCCTAAGAGTTGCAGAAGACTGACCTTGTAGTTTGGCCTTTCTCTTCTCAGTAATGACAACACCATTACTGGGAGCAGTGAATCGTCCAGATTTGAGGCCATACTTTACCATGTCAATAATTTCTTCCTCTGTGCGTGTGCGAAGGTATCCCTGGATGGTTTCCCATCTTTTACTCGTGCCAGGAGGGAATTTGTCCAGAGCTTTGTTCAACAACCTGACTTCCTCCTCACTCCACTCCTCCAACTTCTTAATGCGTTGTTGCAAGGCTTCTTTCTCTTCCTTCTTTGATGCTAGAATAGCAGATTCCATGGCGACTGTTTTTTCCCTTTTCTTATCATCCTTGAGGGAGAGAGCTTGTTCAAAGGCTGCTTCCAAAGCACGCATCTTTTCATCCACCCCATCATCGGACTGTAGGGTGGTGTTTAACTCTTGCAATGTTGATATACTCAGATATGAACAGATCATCTCTACATTATCTGCAGGGTATGATACAAAAGCTGGGATATCCTCAGAGTCCTGAACACCAGTACACTTTCGCAGTTTTGACCTCTCCTTCTGCAATGCTTTCTTCTCCATCTGTCGCTGCTTCTTGGCATCTTGCTTTGCATTTTCCTCCTCTTGCCTTATTTTCTCTTCCAATTCTTTTCGAGCCTGTTCCTCATCCAGCTTACGCTGTCTCTCTGCTGCCTTTTCTTCCTTTTGCCTTTCTTTCTCCAGCCTTTCAGCTTCCTTCCTCTGTATGATTCGAGGGTCCAGACGATGCGCCAAATCAACGAATTCATTTATCCGTCGAATTTCTTCTTTTCTGCCTTTCTCTCTCAATTTCGCATTATGTCGTTCAATCCAGCGCCTCTCATCCCTACCCTCTGCAAGTTCCACATCTTCTTCATCAGGATGTGGAAACTCTCTCCAAGATTTGAAGGAAAACCAGAAAGAGTAAAATGAATCAACATGTTCATAGTTACTATCCATGGAGCCCAAGTCCGGTACTGGCTGCTTGACAGACCATTTACTATTTCTCTTGAAAGCTGCACCAAAGTGTACAAAATATTCATCTGGATCGCTACCCTGCAGCTCAGTTGGAAGACTATCGTCGAATGGATCCAGAGAATCAAACTCTCTCCTCTTGGAAGGATCACAGAGAGTCTCGTAAGCATCTTGAATAGCCTTGAATTTCTCCTCGTTCTCTTGGAGTTTGTTCAAGTCGCCAGCTGACTGTGCCCTCTTCTTATCTGGATGATGTTCCAATGCAGCTTTTCTATATGCAGTTCGTATTTGAGCATCTGAAGCCATCCATCGCTCATGTTGAAGTCCTAGTAACGCATATAGGTCGGCTTTCCTTTCCTTCTGCTTCTTCTTCTTCCCCTTCCTGTTCGGGGGAGCATCAGATTCGTCACCCATGATACTCGAGAAATCGACAGAGCTTTTCTTCTTCTCCATTCCTACATCTTCAGAATCTGAAAGGGATCCTCCACTCTTGCCCTCGTCGTCATCTACATTGCAGGGACAGTCCCTCATTCAGGCCCCATAGTCCAAAAAAAAAAAAAAGAGAGAGAGGGTGCACCCCAGGCTCGGTCATTAAGGCGTACCTCGAATCAATCCACTTTGAAGAAGAGCTTTATCATGAAATATATGCCCAGCAGCCTCCTTTCCATATGATTTCGACAAACTACATAGTTGGGCATACACTTGAACTCCACCTGGCGGCACATATTCATGTCTATACTCCAGTAATCTCATCCCGATCATCGTGCAATGAGTTTTAATATAACATTATAAAATCTATCTGTGCATGCAAGCACAATGTGCCGATAGAAATAGGACTGGTTTTGAAAATAAGTTTTTTTGAGCCCTGACAGGCGATCGCGATCGCAAGGTCATCCTTCGACACATCAGATGATCCCATTATTCTGAAATATAAAGAATATAATTTATCATGAGAAAAAGTATAGCATCAGCAAGATTGCTTTCACGCCTTCTTGCATCTCAGAGACATGGCTCTGAGTCATTGTGTCACGAGGGAATGTCTTCGTGGATTCTCAACACTCTTCCATCATCGATCGATGTAAGAAACAGCATTGTATTCCAGAGATTCTACTCTAGCCTTCCATCTCATACAACATTGGGTATGCCTGCACTGTCACCAACAATGTCTCAGGGAACATTGGTAGAGTGGAAGGTAAAGGAAGGGCAGGAAGTGGCTGCTGGTGATCTTTTAGCAGATATTGAAACGGATAAAGCAACTCTTGGATGGGAAAATCAGGATGATGGTGTCATTGCTCGTCTACTGGTTCCCAGTGGAACACAAGGGATTGATGTAGGGCAAGTTGTTGCCATCATGGTGGACGATGTAGAGGACGTTGGAGCGTTTAAAGATTACACAGTAGATAATTCCAGAGTGCCTGAGGAGACAGTGGAGGCCTCTTCTTCTTCTTCAGTGGATTCCTCTCCTGTACATGTGTCTGTGAGGGCTGGGCCTGCAGCAAGGATTTTGATGGAATTAAACAAACTGGATGCTTCAAAAGTGACTCCTTCAGGTCCTAAAGGAATAATAACTAAAGGTGATGTTATATATGCGCTGTCGGGGGCACCTAAAGCAGAGGGGAAAGAGGTGAAAACAGACAGCCCTGCACCAGTAGATACACAAGTGGTACATGCGTCTCCAACTGTTGATGACCTAGATGAGGAGGGTCCCGAATTTATTGATATACCAACGACCAATATGAGGAAAGTGATTGCCAAGAGATTGTTGGAGTCAAAGACGACAGTTCCCCATATGTATATCTCTGCAGATATTGTCCTAGATAACATCATGGAAATGAGGAAAAAATTGGCAGCACAAGGAGTCAAAGTGTCCGTCAATGACTGCGTTCTCCGCGCATCTGCATTGGCTTTAGAGCAAGTTCCATCTGCTAATGCATTCTGGAGTGAAGAAAAGGGGCATCCTGTACATGCAGGAGCAGTAGATGTATGTGTTGCAGTTGCTACTGAAGGTGGTTTATACACACCCATAGTGAAGGATGCAAACAAGAAATCTCTGACGCAAATATCCTCAGACGTTCGAACACTTGCAACCAAGGCAAGAGAAAATAAACTGATGCCAGAAGAATACCAAGGTGGCTCTTTTTCTGTCTCCAACTTGGGCATGTTTGGTGTCGACTCTTTTTCAGCAATCATAAATCCCCCACAGGGTGCCATCATGGCTGTAGGCGGTGGACGAAAGGTGGCTAGAATGAGTAGTAACGGCAGTCCAGTAGCAGTGACTGAAATGACAGTGACAATCTCTGCTGACAGCAGAGTGTTTGATGGACAGACAGCAGCAGACTTTTTAGAAGCATTCAAAGCAAATATGGAGGATCCATTCCGATTGAGTATTGTATAATCTCATGCAATCTTTCTTTTCTTTTTCTTCTTGCCTACAATCGTTGCGACAGTGTTCTGGAAATTCCTCAGGGACATGAACATCATCATGATGCCAGCTAGTGCAACCCCACGACTTCCCCATAAATCGGACCCAGGATTTTCAGGATCCAAGAAGCCTTCAAGGCTACGCCAGGACCATTGAGTCCTCAAGAACATGCCAATACCGATATAGAACTGGAGACTCTGCATCCAGAATAACACAGGGTACAGGAAGTACAACTGACCAGAGGTTCCACTAGATTCTCCACTAATCACATCGGTACTTGTAGCACTTCCAAGGGCTATTTTAGTATATAACCGTCTTCTCTGATATCTATTTTGCAAGACCATGACAAAACCCTGCAACATAGCCCACCATAGGAAACGTTTGCATGCCTCCACGACAGCAGGCGAGTCAATGGGTAAACTTAGCATCAGCACACACGTCGCCATCGACCAATAATGATGCTGAATCCACCAGGGACGGATTTTAGATCCATTTACTTTTAAGACGCTCTCTCGAAGAGCAGTTGCGGTGTAGAAAAATAAGAGCCAGCAAAGAAAGAACTGGACCCCCACCATAACAAGAGGCAACAGGCTCAATTCCTCATTCGCTTTTCTCAGTTTTTCCGATCTAAACACACCAATTTGCAGTAAAGCAGCGAATACAAACATAATAATCGCACAGTTGCTCCTAAAATCTCTATATTCGTCCTTGAGTTTATTTGTCTGGTCTTTCCTGTGCACAACAACTTGTGTGCTGGGGCCATGGAACCAATCCAGGACCAATGGCCGCTTCGAGCAAGAGCTCACATATTTCCTCAGGTCACCTCCAGGACCGTTCCCATTGAAAATAGACATGGCAGTCTCTATTTCCACCTGGCCATCCAGTTGCTGATTCTGCTTGGACGCATTCTCCACATCATTGTATAATGTGGTAGCATAATCAGACAATATTGCCATCTCAGAGCTCAACTTGTTCCCAAATTGAGCAACCCGTTGACTGAATTCACGACTGCAACAACCAAGTATGAGAATTTAGCGCATCATTGTACCACTAGTCAGGAGTGAGTGAGTGACTCAAACAGTCAACAGAACCCGAAGATGCACGCACGTTTTATGTAATAATCTTCTAGGATCCAACTCTTCTTGATATTTTACATCGTCTTCTGGATTAACCATGGTGTGTTCGTATCGCTGACAGAGATGGATGTTTCATTCAAAATGCTGACTCTGTTGGGTTTGAGTCTGTGGGAGAATGATGGGTAGTAAACATCAGATAGACATGTATAAATAAATTTTCAATCCCCAAGAGTGTGATAATGTCCTCCAATAGAACTGTAGAGAGGGCAAATCCGCGGATCTCGAAAGATATGAAAAAAACGTATTTAAAAAAATAAAAAAAGCAAATGATTTCTGTTGCCATGTCGGCAGTCGATCCTTGCGATACTATCCGTCTCGAAAGGATACAATGTACCATCTCAACAGAGTTTAAAAGGTAAATTATCATTAATTACAAGTAATCTGATACATCACCATGTCAGCTTCTATCGTTTTGGGAAGTGCTCAACGCACTCTTGCACGCTGCACCCCAATGGTTACACAGGCCAGGCATATGGGCATGCATACGATCACCAAGGTTTCTAAAGATCAATCTCTTTTGAGATCTTCTGGTACACAAAGAATGGCATCACGTCGTGTCAGTGTGACTGCCATGGCGAGTGGGTCTGATGCAGGACTCAAAATTGATCTTCGTGGTATGTAGGAAATTGTGGCGATCTTGTGTGGCATTGGATTGTATTTGACATACGAATGTATCATGTTGCAGGAAAGAAGGCATTCATCGCCGGCATTGCTGACGATCAAGGTTTTGGATGGGCTATCGCCAAGGCCCTTGCCGAGGCAGGAGCAGAAATCTCCATTGGTGTTTGGGTTCCTGCTCTCAAGATTTTCGAGACAAGCTTTAAGAGAGGAAAGTTTGACGAGTCTAGAAAGCTTTCTGATGGATCTTTGATGGATTTTACCCACATCTATCCAATGGATGCTGTCTTTGATTCCCAAGATGATGTTCCAGAAGATATTGCCACAAACAAGAGATATGCTGGAAACAGTGAATGGACAGTGTCTGAGGTTGCTGCTAGAGTCGCTGCTGATGTTGGAAAGATTGATATTGTGGTTCACTCATTGGCAAATGGTCCAGAGGTGACCAAGCCTTTGTTGGAGACTAGTAGAAAGGGATATCTTGCTGCAATGTCAGCATCCTCCTACTCTCTGGTATCTATGATTCAACGCTTTGGACCAAACATGAACCCAGGAGGTGCCGTCGTATCTCTTACCTACCTTGCTTCTGAGAAAATTATCCCAGGATATGGTGGAGGTATGAGTTCGGCAAAGGCCGCTTTGGAATCTGATACCAAGGTGTTGGCTTTTGAGGCTGGACGCAAGTATGGTATCAGAGTGAACACCATCTCTGCTGGCCCACTTGGTTCTCGTGCTGCCAAGGCCATTGGATTCATTGATGATATGATTGCCTACTCATACGAGAATGCCCCAATTCAAAAGGAACTCGGTGCACCTGAGGTTGGATCTGTTGCGGCATTCTTGTGCTCTCCTCTGGCATCTGCTGTGACTGCCCATGTCATGTATGTTGACAATGGTTTGAATGCCATGGGATTGGCTGTTGACTCCAAGACTCTCGAAAGGGCAGAGTAAGTAAAAAATGTTGTCATTGAAAAATATATATATATATATAATTCGACTATGTAAAGCAATAGTATATTATTACGAAGGAAGTTGAGCGTATTTCATTTTGTCGCCCACTGTTGCAAGAATCACAGCAGTCATCAGACTCATGGGACCCACGACAAGCCACTTGAGAAGCCTGTAGAAATGCACGTGGAATGACATGGGGAATTCATCGACATATAATGAACCATTTTCATCTTTCCACTCTAAACGAATACACGCTGTCGTCCTGCTTCTTGGAGTTGGCAGCTCAATTGTGTATGTACCAGTTGCATTCACTGTTTGAGAAAGGCCTATGATGGGATGGTCTCCAGCATTCATTTCTCTTGCTCCCACGCCTACTAAAATTGCTGATATCTTATAGGATATCTTCTTCTGCTCCAATTTCCCATCTATCTCCTTTGGATATGATGACGCTCTCTTATCCATGATTGTAAACCGCACCTGGATATTTGACCCACTGATATCTCTTGGTATCCTACTTCCAGCTGATGCATAGATACCTGCCCAATTCCAACGAGTGACATAACTAGTTTCTGATAGACCTGGTAATAAAGAATCCCTCGTTTTCAAAGTATGATATTGGGATGTCGTCCTCACCGAGTATATATTCCCTCTAACAGTGGACACAAGAAGATCCATTTCTCCAGAAGATGACAGGTCATCTGTCAAAACCATTGCATTGCTTGGCTCGCCCAAGTTCAATGAGCTCGCACACATCTTATCATTATCAATCACATAGAGATATCCATCATGAGATGTCACCACGAGCTGCATGCCATTCCTTCTATCTGAACCGTCGACTTTGGTGATCAGAACAGGGGCAGTTATTTCCCCAAACGTTCTAAATGGCCACCCCGGCTTAGTTTGACCTGTCGCTGCGTCTACTAGATACACTTTTCCATCCATAGTCGCAAAAGAAGCCTCCAACTGGCCATCTCCATCAACATCTCCAAAGGTTACTCCAGCTGTGAACGCACTGCCAATGTGCAACTCCCATACCTCTGAGGCATCCCCTCTGAAAGCCGCAATGCTACCACGAGTATCCGTTGCGACAACCTCTATCTTACCATCTTGATCAATATCTGCTACAGCCACATGGCCTTGAATATCACCCATTTGAATTGGCCAGCCTTCCAGTGCATTTCCAGTTTTGGCATCTAATGCATACAAGAAGCCCATTGAAGTTCCAACTATTACTTCCAACAAACCATCGCCATTAATATCACCAAGAGCTGGAGAAGAAAGAATCGCAGCTTTATATCTGGTATATGCTGTAGAAAGATCCAAATGCTGACTCCATTTCATCATACGTGAGTTGAGGTCATACACAACAACACCAGATGCTAAATACTTCATAATGTCTCCATTTTCCCCGACTGCCATCTTTCTCATGAGGGAATCTGCACTGTATTCTGATTGATCAAAAAAGTATGACACCGCCACGACCAGTTCCTCCACCCCATCTCCATCAATATCACTGATGACTGGAGTAGTTTGAATGTGAGGATCAATCCAGACAAATGGGCTCTCATTCCCCGTATACTTTTCATTTGAATTGGTGTCATCATGCCATAATTCTGCATTTTTGTCGTACAGACTTTGATAATCTAAAAAATAATCGTCATCTTCCCAATGTGTAGGTGTTTCTTCCTGCTTTTTTGACAGCTCATTGTAATCAGCATGAGCATCATCAGAAGGATCATCCAGCCATGCATCATCAGGTCCGTCATCCTTTTGTTCATCAAAAAGTTCCGAAAATGATTCTGATGCTTCATCACTGAGATGGCCACTTTCCTCTACGGTAGCCCTCTCTACTTGCAGCAAAGAGCGTCGTTGTGTTGCCTTGGCTTGTACATTTTTGTCATTGTCTCTCTCTCCAATCCCACTATCATCGCCCTCCAAAGCCTGCACATCAGGATTTGAATGATCATTAGGATCTAATTGCAAACCCTCAAACCAGTCCCTTTTCACTTTTAGCCTTGGAATATTTAGCCCATAGAGAGCATCTGCCCCAGTATCCTTGAGAAACTGAACCCTGCCATTATAGGAGGGCAACAAGACATCGAGAATGCCATCATAGTCCACATCATATAACAATGGCGAAGAATACGATGAATAAGCATGTGAGGACTCGAAATCCGTATCAATCGCTCCGGATCTGCCACTGATCAGTTCCAATTTTTTCAGCCCAGGCATGAGGATATCCTTGTGCCCATCATTGTACAAATCTGTAATCAGCGGTGTTGCATGGACACCAGACGTGATTTCCGCATGCCAACGAATCGTTAGATCTATTACTTCAGTTGGGCATGGTTCAAACGTTTGACTGTCATCTTTATGAAGACCCTTTGAAGCCTCTCTGTTTAGAAATTTGTTCTCGGGATCCAGGTTCATATCCCCATCCGTAGCAACAGCATCACTCAATTGACCAGAAGTAGATACAATGTTGAATACATAGAGTAAAAAAACTGATAGAAATATCCTGCGGGCGTTGAATCCACCCCCAGGAGAAAAACAGGCCCGAAAAGGTGAGTGCGCAACAGTTGATCTTTCCATTCTCACCACCAGCTGTTTCCAATCTACAGATCCGTAAAAGTATACATTAGTTTATATACATGATTTCTATTTAGTATTGGATACGAAAAGATCCGTCCATCGTTAAGAATGTCTTTCAAAAGATCAAAATTGCAAGTACCTTTTTTTTTCTAATCTTCAAGGGGAATTTCTCTAGACACTTTGGTAGTCTATTCAACGATAAAAATTCAATCAAAAGATATATTGAATCGAATCATGCAATGATACATGCATTTTGACCGAGCACACAATGAACCACCATGCACATGCAAAGTATCACCAATGATAGCTTCCTCCATTCGCCTCCCCAAGGCATCTCTTGGTCCAGACCTTTTACATACATATATAAAACTAACAATGTGACACGATGGAGAGCAGCTCAAGGGACGACGAATGGAGAGAGTGCTCCTCGGGTGGAAGAGGGTTGGTTGTGGTCTCAGAGCAAAAAAGGGACAATACGAAATCAACTCAAAGAAAAACAGTTCAGACCGAAAAAGTCCATGGGTCAGAACTTTATGGAGGATGAGAATGTTTTGAAAGATATTGTAGACTATGCTAGAGTGGATGATTCTTCCGTGGTGGTGGAGGTGGGTCCAGGAACTGGAGCAATGACTCGGCACATTCTAGAGTCAGGTGCCAGGGTATATGCGATTGAAAAGGATGATAGACTGTTTTCACATTATTGGTCAGGACAAAAGGATGAGGAGTCTGAGGATGATACATGGGAGACAGAGAGTACAGTGTCTGAGACATTGACTGTGCGCCATGATGATGTTTTAAAGGTTGATTTAGTACATGTTGCACAGAATGCGCGAGAATTGTACAACGTTTCTCCTGATACAAAGCTAATTCTAATGGCAAATTTACCGTATAATATAACCAAGGAATTCCTGAACAAGGCGATGATACTAGGAAGTGACTATACATCACTTGTCCTCATGCTTCAGCATGAGGTGGCAGAGCGATTAGTCCACAACTCACCTGGAAGCTCCGATTGGAGAGCAATCAATATCATTTTGCAATACTACTGTGAGATGAAATACGTCTTTAGGATTGATAGATCCAAGTATACTCCGGTCCCCAAGGTGGATGGAGCTGTTGTGGAGGTCTTGCTCAAGCCTCCATCTGAAAGACTACCGGTACCTTTGGAAAAGGATTTTGTCTCCCTCGTGAAAAAGGGATTTTTACAGCGACGGAAAATGCTATCTAATTCACTACGTCCTTTGCTACAGTCTGATGAGATACAGGAGTGTTTGATTTCGTGCGGTTTGCCTGCAGAAGCGAGAGCTCAGAATCTATCACTGGAGGATTTTGTGTCTCTTTCCTGGGCAGTGGATGAAAAGAAGAGGAATGCTCAAGAATCATAAAACACGAACATGTTCCCATTCGTCAGAATGTGCCTTGTAATAACTAAGTGTAGATTCATCCATAGCATCAGTAGACCGTTTGACGATAAGCTGGCTCTCAGAAATATGACACGACGACACATCACATGGTTGTGGCACAGTCACCCAAATATTTGACGCTTCTTGCACAACCCCTCTGGACATGGTCACCTTGACAAAATGTCTAGATGTAGCCATCTCTGTGGTATCATCATCATTATTTTGTATCATAGTATTAGTATAGGGTACATTTTTCGTTCGAGGAACGACAGCAGCATTCAGGTAGACTGTGCCATGGTCGCCATCAACAGACACCATGTTTCTGTATCCACCCTTTTTCAGTGTATGATGCATGTGTCCAAACAACACAAGAGACGCACACCTTCCACAAGAAGCCGCTACTTCCAGCGCTTCCTCTAGATCAGGATCGCCAAAATCATCTGCAGGCTCCATAAAGTCAACACCACAAGGATCCTCCTGCCTACTACCCAGACCAGTTGGGCCATTATGAGCAACCACAACCAGGGCATGCTCTGCATTCTTTTCATCCAGCACAGATTCTAGTATTTTACTCATGCTATCTTCCATGGAATCTACGTTATAGTACTTTTTATAAAATTCCGCAACAGTGCCCCAGTGCATGCCACCTTTGCTAAAAGGCCGAGCACCTGCAAAGACCAGTCCCAGGTCATCTGCAACCATGGATGAGTATCCAATATGACAATCCCCGAGTGCAGTCAGAGACTCTACCACACCATCTCTATTCCCAGAGATTCTTTTCAAGGAGCTAGACTGCAATGCTGCTTTAATAGCCCGTTGCTTTCCTCTAGAAGTAAGAGAGTACCATGCATCATGATTCCCAAGAACCACCACCTTTCTATACCGGGTACATGACCCAATACGTTGCACCAGATCCACGTCTTCATTCCCAATATCCCCCACAAATATCACCATATCAGGATCTAAGAATTCTATAGCAGTCTCATCCTCATCCCCCCACTGATTATGAACATCTCCAACCACAAGCAGCGTACAAGACTCTGCTGAACCCCTGGTGGTCCCCGTCGGTCCCACACCGTCCATCGACCGAGGACTGGTTCTATCTGACATTATCATATTCTTTCTATCTGACATCATCATCATGTTCTCAAATGATGATTTCTTTGATAGCAATGGTATTCTTTTGGCTATACGACGAGAGAGAGAAAACAGAGCACGTCTTTGTACAAACAGACACATGCTACTACAATGGTTCTTCCATCTGATGTATCTATCTACAGTAGTAGTACAGTAGTATTACGACTGTTCTGAATGATGATGATGATCACTGGCAGTATTCTTTTAGTATTCAATTACAAGGTGATACGAGGTACGATGTGTTTGTTATGTAACAAACTCTGTCTCTGCATGCATATGCAAATATGAGACAACTGACACAGCAAAGTCTACTCGTGTTCAAATATCAATGCCGTTGGATATACATACATATTATGTAGATACCTGTCATCATATATGAGTATAATATACTAGCGTATCAAAGTAGTATGGAAAACCCTCTTCTGGAAGAGACATGTCAATAGCATGGAGTAAGTCTACACTGATAGTACGACAATCATCATTAATTCCACGTATGAAGTAGTATTTATACTATATCTGATGCAAATCATCAATTCTACAATGATTGGTGGTGGTCGAGAAGGGTTCCTTTCGAGTCAAAGGTATGCAAAGATATCACAGAGGACTGGGTGGTATGGAAATCTGGTACGTCGTGGTGGATTTTCACATCATGTGGCCTCTGCTAGATTCTCTGTGGAAAGCAGTACGACAGTCAAGCAGCAGCAGAATAGGCACTGGTCTGACCACCTCCAGCATGTTGTACAATATGGTGAGAAAAAGTCGATTGAGCAGTATCTTGGTATTCTGGACAAAGTTAATGAGCTTGAGAATACAGTTCAGACCTTGTCTGATGAAGAACTAAAGGATGGCACTGCACGGTTGAGGAATAAAGTACAGTCCATGGGTGGTGGTAGAGATGCCTTGTTAGATACTGATATTCTGGCTGAAGCGTTTGCAATCGTCCGGGAGGCATCATGGCGAATTCTTGGTATGAAGCACTATGATGTGCAAATTCTGGGTGGTATAGCACTCTCACGAGGGACAGTTGCAGAGATGAGAACAGGTGAAGGCAAAACATTGGTTGCCATCCTCCCTGCATACTTGTACAGTCTTGATGGAAACGGGGCACACATAGTCACAGTGAATGACTATCTGGCGCAACGAGATGCTGACTGGGTTGGTAAAGTTTTGGAATTTCTAGGTTGTAGTGTGGGTGTGGTGACAAGCAAGACTCCACAACATGAGAGATGTAGAGAACTTGCTGCAGATGTGACATATTTGACAGCATATGAGCTTGCATTCATGTACTTGCAAGACAACAGCGCACCACCTTCATTTCCTGTTGCTTTAAACAGGCCTTTGAATTTCGCTGTTGTGGATGAAGTTGACTCAATACTGATTGATGAAGCAAGAAACCCATTTATTGTCAACATGCCTGGAGCTGACACTGGTTCTGAGACACACTGGATGATATCTGTTCAGATTGCAATGCAGCTTCAAGGTCCTCCTGTACCAGAATATATGAATCCTGAAGAACTCTTGAACTATTTTGACGGTATTCCTATAGAAGATTTCATGTCTGTTGATTTCATTCCAGATTTGAGAATCAAAGGAACTACAATTACGAAAAGGGGAATGGCCAGGGCAGTGAAGATGCTTGCGCATCCTACTATAGAAAAGGTATACATAGCATATGAGAAGGAAAACCCAGAGAAACTGTTCAGTGTCGTTGTGGATGTTGAATCATCTGAGAACCCAGAAGGTTTGTCAAGCTTTTCCTCCAGATTGGTCATCTCTGCCATTGATGAGACGGTGAGAGACGATGGATGGTTACAAGAAGGGTACAGTAATACGGTAATTGAACTTGAATCATTACACATGAAGCATGTGGAAAAGGCATTAGAGAAAGCTGGATTGGTGTTGGTGCCATATCAGGAAGTACCAGAGCATGTATGGAATATGGCTGTGCCTACTGTATTATGGAGTGGGGGTCACAAAGCGTGGGGTAGGTATTTGAATCAGGCTACAAGAGCTGTTCATGCGTTTCATAAAGATGTTGATTACATTGTTCGAGGAGGAGAGATAGTCGTCATTGACTCTGCCACAGGCAGAGAACGTGACCGTAGTAGGTGGCAAGCAGGCCTGCATCAGGCGCTAGAGGCAAAAGAGATGGTACTTCAGAATGATACTGATCTACGAGTTCGTCCAGAAGACTTTGATCAGGGTAAAATCACCTACCAAGTTCTGTTCTCAGAATACAGAACGTTGAGTGGTATGACAGGAACAGCAGTAACTGAAGCAGAAGAATTCGAGGAAGCGTATGGGTTATCAGTCGTCCGAATACCACCACATAAACCTTCTATTCGTGAAGATTATCCTTTGGAAGTGTATGGAGGGAAAACGGCATGGTCTGAAAAGATTCTGGATATTGTAAAAGAGTCTGTAAGAGATGGAAGGCCTGTGCTTGTTGGGACAATGTCTGTTGAGACAAGTGAAGAAGTTCACAAGATACTATCAGAAGCACCTTTTGATCCTCAAATGACAGAAATAGATTGCCTTGCTATGATGAGTGCTCTCTCTAGAATGCCAAAGTCGTTGCCTGCTCCGGTACTGCAAGATGACATTGCTTGGGAAAACAACCAGGACCTTTTGAATGCAGTCAATTTTTATGAACGGCTCATGATACAATATGACAGCATAATCAAGATTTTACGTGAGTTTTCTCAATCAAGAGGTTCTGGCATTCTTCGTATTGAAGATATCAAGTACTCAATGGTAGTTTTTAGGGGTGTTCTCTCTTCAAAGTCATGGAGCCTCAAAACTCAAACAGAATTTGATGCAGTTGAAGAATGCTATGAGATTTTGCTGGAAACAATGCAAAATTGTGCATTATCAAAAACAAACGTTATTAATTTGTTGAATGCCAGGCCAGAAAGATCCAGGAAGGAAGCTGAGATTGTAGCGCAAGCTGGTGTTCCTGGCACAATCACTGTTGCAACATCTATGGCAGGAAGAGGCACGGATATTCTCTTGGGAGGCAACCCAAAGGGTTTGGTTTTAAGTGCTTTGAAGTATTTATTTTCTACGTATTTGATCAAGGAGCCCCAAATGGCAGATTTGGAGGTTCCTCTAGCAAAAGTCAACCCTGCATTCCTTCAGGGAAGCATCTCCATGGAGAAGCACCTTCCTAGTCTGTTATTCTCCTCATATTGTGACGCATCAAAGGAGCTGCAAAACCTCGATGTTCTTTTGAATAGCATGGAAGAATTGGATGCTTTTGCCTTCATGGAGAAAGTTGTTGAAAAGACAGAATTGATTAGAAGTCACCTGAAGCTCTCTATGTTCACAAAGGATCAGGCAAGCAACAAGGCCATGCTTAAAGTATTTGCAGACGGGTTTGACACGGAAGATTGGTCATCTAAAAATAACACCGGCACTCTTTCACATCTAGAAAAAGAAGTTCCTCATGGAACATTCCAATGTCTCCTGAAGTATGCTTTACTTCAGTGGCTTTGGTTTGATGAGGAATGTGCCAAAATGGCTGGTGAGGTGAGATCCTCAGGAGGTCTCTGCGTGATCATCGCTTCTGTCCCCGAATCAAGAAGATCTGAATTACAATTAAGGGGTAGGGCTGGAAGGCAAGGTGATCCAGGAACAACATCGATTATTGCGTCACTGGAAGATCCAATCCTTGCTGCAGCATTGCTCCCAAACCAGCAGAAAGATATCTGGAGGTATATTGAGGAATCTGGGACATCAAATGAGCCCCTTCCCTCTTTGGTGATCGATCCTATCATCAAAAGCGTAATTAGAAACCAAGAACAGTTGCAGCAGGGAGGCAGAGATGTTTCCAGAAAGTATGATGCTGTTATTGATTCATATAGGCGGCATATATATAGGCTCCGGAGAATTTTGACTCGTGGGGGTGAGATTTCTCGTGCATCACTTTTCCATACAAATTTGAGAGATATGGCAGAAGATATGGTGGCAATTCATTGTCCTGATGATGATCGCTTTGATACATGGGACCTTGCATCTCTTATTGAGGACGTCATAAGCCTTCTATATCAACCAAGGCTGAGCCTTGCATTTGAGAGAGAAGGCAACATGCAATGTATAAGCAAATCAACGCAATCTGAATCCATAGTTCTATCAATGCACTTGGTAGAAGATCATATCATGGCAGTTGCAGAGAGCTTGGCAAACAATCCTGGTGTTCCCTTGTTTGAGGAACTCAAAGAATGTCTCAGGAGGAGACAGTGGAATAGTATGCCACCGTTAGATTTCAGGCAATCTTCCTGCTCAATCTCTTCAATACGAAGGAAAGCTATGTTAGATGGCCGCAAGAAGAATGTGGCCACCAGAAAGGAGGCACTTGTGACATGGGTAGGGGATGTACTGAGCATCATGTATGAGACAAAGCGCTCTCTGTCCCTTGAAGCGCTCACATGTAGCAAGCTAACCAATGAGCCGTTGAATGTATTTCAATCAAGTGCAATATTGCGTCTATGGGAAAGAGACATAGCTCTCGAGTCTATAGACTCGCTGTGGTCAGATTTTCTACAAGATGCAACAATTCTCCAGGCAGCATCTCAGTCTCGTGCGTTTAGCATGTTTGACCCAGTTGATGAGTTCCGTCTCGAAGCTGCGGCTACATTTACTAATTTACTTCGTCAATATAGTCAAATAATTTCCTCCAGAATACTTGGACCATTGGATCTAGCTCACGTCAGGTATCTGGAATCCTCTGCTTCCTCCAGAGTACTTTTCAGAAGGAAGGAAGAGCAGAGTAACATTGATTTCATTCTAGAGAACGTCGTCAATAAACCTTAGCAGAATGTTAATAGTCAATTTACAAGGTTCTTATGATTTTCATATATTCTTTCGTCATTCATTCTATTACTAGTATTCATGCCAATGTAGTTGAGGGAAATGCCCAGACTGAAACATTGCAAACATCCTCCTCCTCTTCATCGCTTTCTGGGTAGAAAGAACGTTCACCGCTGGATGTTGCCAAGAAAATCTCTGATGGATGAAATGAGCACCCATTTACAGCATCTACAGCGCCTCGAAATGATCCTGCCGTGCTGCCATCTCTTAAATCATATAAGCGAACGATGCCATCATCTCCCCCACTTGCAAGGCATCTGCCTGCCGGCTCAATATCAAACGTTATCTTTTGATTTGTTCTTTTCGATTCCCTTTCAATCTGATATACAGATCCAGATAGATTTCTGACATCCCAGCAATATATAGAACCATCTTTCCGGGCCCCAGTATACAGGTAATTGCCATCAGCCGAAAACTCCATATGTGTGATTCCACCAACATGCCCTTCCAACACACACATCATCCCTCGGCTATACACATCAAACATCCCTATACGCTTACCGTACGTTCCTACAGCGACTATATTCTCTAGTGCATACTTTCCACAGGAAATACAAGAGATAATACCATCTCTCCGCTCGGCCTGATCCCATGCAAACATGAAACTATTCCTCCCTGGCCTGTTTGTATCAAAACCATACACAGTCCCGCATCTCCTCCCACCGCCATACAAATACTGACCTGTACAATTGAATGCAATACTAAAGATCGAGTCCATTTCATCCATACGCTCGTCCACTGCTACGTATGAACCCCTACTTGATCCATCACCAGAAGCATCATAAACATGCACAGGATGCCCCCTTCGAGCAACAGCATAACAAAAGCTGGAGGCATCCCGACGATTTGCTTGTGGAAACCACGTATAAGCGTATATACCTTCGGTACCCTGGTTTTCCCCCTGATTCTTTCCCTCTGGGTTAATGAAACCATTGTCATTTACATCATGAACAACCATTGTATGTGCCTCTCCAGACACAGACTGTTCCACGACAGATGTCAGCAAGGATGTTCCATCAGGACTCCAATGTACACCTTGTGTATAGTGAATTCTACCAGGATGATATGCTACCCTCGATGATAGGACACAGCCATTGCTACTGCAGACTTCACCCTTGCTTTGGTCCTGTAACGGTAATGCAAGGCATTTCCTTCCCTCCCCTGGTACTACACTGCTCATGACATCATTGTATTCAATAATTCCATACGTTATGAAAGTATACGAAAGAAAAGAATACTACAGTAGAAATAAGGTGGAGGGCAAATCCTGAGAAAATTACAAGGTCATGTAGCTGAAACCATTCAAGTTTACCGTGTCGGGAATTGAGGTAGCTGATCTCTGGGGAGCATGAACAAATACTGTCGTCGCTGACAGAACGGAGCATTCACATTTTTCGAAATTTTGAGCTACATATTATTTATTACATTTTGAAAGAACATCGCAATTTTGGAGAAGGGCAGTGTACTGTTGGGTGAGGGTAAATCTCTTTGACGTTCTTCTTGAGGAAAGAAGAGCCGTAACAATTAAGAATACGACAGGAAGGGAATTTATATGTTTTAAAAATAATATAAGTATACGATTTAATGAGTATTTTGGGCAATAGCATGCACACGCGACTGGCTGGTCGCCCTTCCGACACTAGGGCGACGGTTGGTCTCCGAAACGACACTGTGTGGGGAATGCGGACAAGGGTTTCCAACCCATCTATTGGCACGGTATGCCGTCGTCTAGGGGCATATCGGACGGTAATACCTTTTGGAGAGCAAACGACACAGACAAAAGAAAAACTGATACAAGATAGGGATGCTGAAGATACACTAGAGAGCCATGCAGGTTGGGTGCACGTGCTGACAATGTTGGTTGCACGTGGTTGGGAAAGGCACAAACGTCGTGTTTCCCCAGCAATTGCAGAAGAAACACCTTTAGATGAGACTGTACTTTCCGAACTTGTGGAGGAGCAGAGAAAAGGGGAAGATATCAGCCTGCCAAATATTATGGAGTTCCTGAGGCCTGTAGGTATTATGGAGCTCAATCACCTGAGAGCTATGAGTGTGCTGAGCACATTAACATACGGTATGCATTATAAAGTAAGGAAAAATTCGATGAAGAGACTGGGATTGGAATTTGTCACGAGCTCTCATGTTTGTGACAATGGAATGAAGAAGGACAAGCTTAGGGCACAGCATGTTGTGGAAGCAGTGGAGTTGGGAGATGGGATGTCTGGACTCCCCGCATTAGTTCCAAAACCAGAAGGTTGCGATACAGATGGGCTGGAAAACACTTCTATTGATGACCCGCTGGGCTTTGATTCCTCATTCTCCTCGAGCACAAGTGTACCTTGGGCAGACTCTGAAATAGGATTCATCCCTCCATCAAAATATGAGGTGTATGTAAGTCCTGAAAGTCTCAAATCTCGTAGTAAACGATTGAATAGAGATATACCAGAGATGAGGCCCAAGATTCTCGAATATTCTGATGCAGATCTTCCAGTACCCATGGATATTGTGGATAAGAGAAAGAATAACATCACATCCTTTCGAAAGTCCACCCAGAATTCTTCAGACGAAATGAAAGAAGACACTACATGCCCTACACATTGGTATGTAGCCGATGATACAAAAAACAAGGTTAGATATTTCGTGATTCAAGGAAGTGACAATATTGACCACTGGAGGGTCAACCTCACTTTTGATCCGGTGCAATTTGAAAGCTCGTCCCTTGGGATGAAGGCACACAGGGGTGTATATGAAGCCGCCTGCAAACTCTACGATATTTTTTTGCCACTGGTGCAAGATTATATTGAGAAATATCCGCATGGTACCATTGCCTTCACTGGTCATTCCCTGGGTGGGAGCTTGGGAACAATGTTGATGCTAATGTTCTTTCACAGGGGTATATTGAAATCTTCAAATTTAGCACCTGTGCATACATTTGGATCTCCTGCGGTATTCTGTGGGGGTGAGTCATGTAGTGGAAACTGCTCAATTGACGGAGAGGAGGCTACTGGTGTGCTTGAAAAGCTTGGGTTGCCTCATGACTCCATCAGGAATGTCATTATGCATAAAGACATCGTTCCGAGAGCGTTTGCGTGTGATTACTCTATTTTGGCAGACTTTTTGAAGCATATCCATGAATGTTTCAGAGAGCACCACTGCTTACATGGGAAGAGAAGTGTCATGTTCAACACTATTGGCCAAACATTGATTGTGCAGCCAGACGAGCTTGCTTCCTTTGTGAATGGTGAAGGATATCATCCACTGCTACCAAAAGGTCCTCAACTTCTTGCATTAAAACATTCCAAGTCTACAGAACATCTATCCAACACAGATGTTCATTCTTCTGAAGAAGCTGACCCCAACAGAGTAGAATCAGTCGAGGAGGCATATTGGGAATTGATGAATTTTCCACATCCTTTGAAAATTTTGAAAAATCCCGGGGCTTATGGAGATTTAGGTTCCATCTCACGATACCACAATCCTGATAACTATACCAAAGCAATCAGAGGTGTGCTAATGGGTCGTAGTAGCAATGCCCATACAATTTTGGAGAGAGTGGGTCAAGATGGTGCCGCATATAGGCCCAGGATTGACAAGGATAGGCGTAATGACATATTTAAAGCAGATATTTCAGCAGATCAGACATCATTAGATCTTTGAAAACCCATACATACGCTAAATGATAAAAAAAAGGAACGATAGAGGCCATTATTGTTTGCTTATTCACTCCCAAGTACCATTATACTTGGGAACAATTTTGAAATTTAATACTCCTTGAAGGGAGATTTACGATTAAATTCTTTGGACATATGTAATAATTCAGATTCTTTACAGCATTCATGAATTCTTCGAACAGACCACCAAGGTCGCAGTGTCTGAAATGACCTCCCAGAACATGTCAAGGATTTCTGTGCCCGAAATACCTTCAATGAACAGGTTTTCAGACGCATCCAAATGTGGGAGAACCGCTGGTGCATTGACTTCTCTTTTCGGGTATTTTGAGGACTTGATTGTGTTCTTCAAGCTTCCTGAAAGTAAGATTATAGAAGAAGTTTGGCAGATTACCTCATTGTAAAACGCATGTTTCACTTCTGAAGTGAATATCTTCTTTCTCAGTCCTGCAGAGATTTCCTTTGTTAATCCCCTGGCGCGCTGTTCAACAAGTTTTTCTCTTGACTTTTCATCAACCAAAAGCTTTAATCCAAAGTCTTTAGTGGATAGAAAAGAGTCCAAGGTGGGAGAGGCATGTTCATCAAGTATCTGAGCCTCTTCAGTTACCGTAGGCATGTAGCCTTCATCTTTCTTTTGGACTCCATCAATTGATTTATGCAAGCACAACTCGATCAAATGTGATAGCTCCTCCTGAACGCTATCTAATACATTTAGAGCAGCCAATCTGGTCCAGCCAGTGACCAGATTAGTCATGTCACTTGAGCCTGATAGACCAAGCAATGATATCTTGTCAATATCATTCTGGGTGATATGAAAAACTGTGGGGCCTCTTCCAAGGGCATTCCCTGTTGCAGTGATGACTTCTTTTCCATGAATAGGAGACATAGACAAAGCTCTTGATGCACCGAAACAGCTTCCATATGCACAGTATTCCTCATATATGATACTTCCTCCGCTGGACCAAACTTGCTTGTTTGCCACACCGTTGAGAAGGTGAAATACTCCGTATTTCGAAGAATCGTGTAAGTCTTCCTGGAAAATTACTTCACCTGGTTTGTATTCTTGAACAAGACCTAAATCCCAGATCCAGTTTGCTGACTCCGATGTGAGTTCAGAGAACGGCTTCATTGACTTCATGATCTCCTTGAGCTTTGGAGGTCTCCATACTGGACCTGTCAATTCCAGTTTTCTCAGTTTTTCATTTATATATTCTAGAACAATATCAGACTCTGACCCTTCAATTACTCCTACTTCAAGCAAGTTGCAAACATAACCTTGCATGTCCTTTAAGACTATCACAGCAGCTCTATAGGACTGTATTGCCCTAAAGGTATCTGGTGCTTCAATTTCTCTATCTATCACAAAATTGTATGATTTATCCGCTTCATCTTGTACTTCCTCTAAGAGCATGGAGAAATACTCATCATGAAGCTTCAGCCATTTCACCTGCAGTGTTAAACAAGTGGTTCGTTTATTTGTAAAGACTATCATAGTAAGATACGAATAGGACAACGCACATGCTGGCTTATTGATAAGGCCATGGTATATTCGATTGCAACTTCACATGAGACAAGCAAAGCTGCTCCAAGATATTCTCGTATCACCCTGCTCATCCAGGAATGGGGATAATGGAGAACCCATTTGACCCACCCTGAACTCCTCTTGTACCTTTGTGTTATGCGGAACCCAAGCTTAGAGACCCCCTGGGTTATGAAACCTCCCTGAGATTTTGATATTAAATTTGACCAGACTTGTAATTTCCCATTTGCTGACATTTCCTCACGACAAGCTTGATCCAGAACTTGGAAAGATTTAAGTGATATTTTACCCTCAGCCCTTCTATTCATAAATCGCCTTTTCAATCCACTGATCAATCTAGATCTAATCTCCTTCAAGTTTGCTTCTACAGTTCCCTGATTATCGTTTGAATATTCTTGGCTATAATCACTACGTTTCGATTCATTAGGCTCAGAAGCAGCAACCAGATTACTTTGAAGAAGAACTGCTTCTTGTTGAAGCATTTTCAAGTTTGATTGCTTTGCAAAATAATCTGACACGAATGTTTCGTCTGAGCCCCTGATTTCTTTTCTATTTGGAGACATGCTTAACGATCTATCTCGCTTACCGAACAGATCTCTTCTTCTTCCTTCAATTACTACTGGTGTGTGGGTATTGGATTTGAGTTTCATAAGCTCATGACGTAAATATTCTCCTGTAGTTGCATTTAATGTACGAGCTGACTTTGCCTGATGGCCTCTCATTTCTTCTTTCGTGGTACTAAAGCCTTTTGTGGTATCAATATCTCTGTTTTGTTCTGAGAAAAAACCTGTCAAATCCTTAAATTTGGGATGTCTGTCTGTGTACAGGGAGGGATTTCTTTCTGGTTTTATTTTCTCATCTTGAAAAGGACTAGTCAACCCCTTCTCTTGCTGTATACTCTTTTGAAACTCAAGTTGCAATTTCGAACCCGCTTCTGCCGGTAGGCTGCGGTAGTAAAGGTCACCCTTTGGCTCGGAATCCTCCGCACTTAGTGTTGTCTGAAGCTCCTCTAGGAGCTTTTGGCCAGCTTTTCCAGTGAGGCAAACCTGGTTCATATCCTCTGACCTTGCCCTTTGTGAAATTGTAGATTCTTCACTCACCAAAATGTTTTCAGTCGATATGTTGTTGGATTCGTGCATACCTTGCTCTATATCCCCCATCCCATCTGATGATCCTTCAGCAGACAACACTTCAATTCTTGAGAGAGTCCTGTCAATGGTTTGAAAATGGCATTCATTCACGAAATCTACGGATTCAATTGATTCATCGTCATCTTGGTGCTCTGACGAACAATCTTGATCTTCAGAAAATGATGAGTCGTTACCAGAATTTTCCTTCTGTGAGAATCCCCCATAACAAAGTGCTTTAATATTGCAAAACCCTATGCATGTGGAATATAATTTTTGCCATAAGGTGACAAACAATGCTTTTAAGACTGAGAAAAATGAGTCTTCGTCAAATTTGGATCTTTTCACTTCTCGGATCTTCTGACTTTGACTACGCATTGAGCTTCCAAAATTTCTCAGGTCAGTTGACAAGTCAACATATTTTGCTACCGTGTACCAATCAGCTCCGAACAAAAATACACCTGAATCATCTTCTTTGTACTTTCTAATACAACTTTCTGAAAAGTCGAGAATCTTGGCTTTGGCTTTGCCTTGAATGATCCTGGCTGCATCAGAGGTTTTAGTCAGGCCAAAACTTTTTAGTAAAGGTGCGATCAAAGGTCCATTGATAATCAATGTGAATACAATAAAGAATGAGGTCCAGAGTGTTATATCAGATCGGACATCAACGAGATCATTCAGCGAGTCAGACCCTTCAAGATAGACCAAAGTGAATGGAAGAGATGACAAGAGGATGAGCGAAACTGCCCCTCTTAAGCCACTCCAACCTACAAATGCAATTTCTGCGACTGAAAGAGACTTGTGAGCGAGACGAAACAAGGGGTTGAACAAAGTTATACATCCCGTCCTGATGATCAGCATGAAAAGGTAGATCAAGAAGATGGATACATATACTATGGCTGACGTTGAAACGTTGCTACTAGCCTGAATGAGGAAAGTCATGCTTGCGATTCCAGCCCAAAAGAAGACAAGACCATTTGCAGCAAACGAAATCATATCCCATACGGCTTCAAAATCTCCAGATTTAAAAGCAGATCCTGTCATCCCCCAGAGAAACGTTGCATTTCCAAAAAGGCCAAATGTAACGACAGCAATCACCCCGGATCCATTTGCAGGAGCATTTGTCACGTAATATACTAAATATGCCATTGCCAGAATATAGGTGGATTCGATGTGTGACCCAGCCCCCCTCCAGCGAAGCCATTTCAGAATGTAGTATGACACCATCGAAAACCCCAAGCCAATGCCAAAGCCAATGGAAGACAGTCGGATGATATCAACTATGATTCTTGGAATCACACTCCATACAGTTGGAATTGGTTCACCTGTTGAATCTTTCAGGATTTCGTAAAAGACCTGGAATAGTGTAATCCCTGTAGCATCATTGAGAAGAGATTCACCCTCCAGCAAAGACGTCAACAACACAGGGCCATTCGCTTTTTTAAGAATTGCGGATACAGCCAGAGCATCAGTGGGTGCAATAATAGCAGAAAAGAGGGCACCGTATACCCAGTTCCATCCTAGAGCATTGAAACCCAGCAGAAAGAGAATCAACGGTGTCAAAATAATTGCGGTCAGAATCACCATGACAACTGCCAACAAAATTGACATGAAAAACGTCTTCTTGAACATATAAAAATCTATTCGTATACTCTGTTCCACTAGCAAAGGAGGCAAAAATGCATAAAAGAACAATTCTGGGGGGTTTATGCCAAGCCAAAGTGAGACTGCATTGCCAATTGAGCCCAGATTCACAAAGTAATTGCATACACCAACGATGGCTCCAGAAATCAAAATGAACACTGTGGATAGTTTGCCAAACAAAAAACAAGTCGCAATTAATGCCAATGACGCGAACAAGAACGCGTCATACCCCCTCAAAGGCACAGAGCAATAGTATGCAGAGTCAGGTATTCTTTTCCTATCACCCAACGTTACATTAAGAAGAGCGCAAGCGATATTGGTATATATTGACGTGAAGTTAGCAAAGTCGTAAATGCTTGGGGGATCTGTAATGTTCAACCGTTGAGACTCACATAACACCTGGTCAAACGGTTCCTCTAGTTCAAAGCACTGACTTAGCGACGTCACGTTCGATAAATCTCCGTATGGTATCAGAGACATGTTTGATATGTTATGTAATATCCAATATATACACCCTAAACAAGACCCACGAGCACACAAATATCACCCATAAGCGACGAGATTACCGACACGAACGAGTTGCTCACACGTGCCAATGAGAGGACATACTCCAATATACTAGTAGTAATCACACTATTAAAGTGTGATTGTGTATTTCAAATAATGCGATGCAGTTGAAAAGTTGCAAATATTGATTTTTAATTGGGGATTATTACAGTCAAAAAAAGATGACGAATATCCTCCAAATCATGATTTGCCCAGCTGGGCACTGCAGAAGGAAATCCCAGAATAAAATGTTGAGAAATTTCTCAAGGGTATTGAAAACCTCCTGCCTTGTACATTGTCCATTAGACATACTTCTCTGTCGTCTTTTGTTTGAGCCAGTGTAGCATAGTGAATAAAACAGATTTCCTCGACCGTCCATATGACTACCGCTTCAGTGTGTGAATTCTTTACTCTTGGTAAACCGTATAGAAGAAGCAGTCTGACTGTCATCCTTCAGGCAAATCTGACTTTAGTCTCTCTTCAATCCTGATGTCTGTGTAAGAAGTCGCACCCACTTCCTTGTTCAAGTGTAGCTGTTCTGTTCCTAGTCAGAGTCCATACTAGGGTTTTCTGCGACACCCAACGACTGTTCGCAGGTTGCCATTTCAGGAATGGCAAATCTTTCATTGTTGGAGATGGTGGAGAGAAGTTTGGTTTTCGTTGTTTCAGCAGTCCCCAGAAGAACTGCTCTGCTGGCCTTTTGGAGGACCCAGGATGGTGAGAAAAATCGAATTGAATCTGCACGAACCTTGGATACCAGGATACTGACTTTGATGCCAGGATATTATCCTGGACCATATGTTGGTCATTATCGAGCATGAGTATATCTTAGTGCCTGTATGTCGGGATGTTTGAGTTCCGTTTGTAATGGTGCACCGTTTGGCTCCATGCTTGCTCATGCAACACACTGATGTCCATGCAAGACATGATAATCCGAAGAATGAGATCCGTTGCCATGAGTACAGGAATCGGTTGTTTTAATTTTTATTGATGATAATAAATACCAACAAAATACAAAACAAAAGAGCTCTTTCAAATGTTCATTTGTTCCTGGGGGCCTTCCTCGAGACAGAGGGGCAACCATGCCGAAGAGACTATTTATGTTGAGAATGAGTGCTGCATCTTTCCTGAGCAAATTCTATACAGAATTAAAAAGCAGGAAAACTTTGTTAAAGAAATTAAAATGATATCCCTGCCAGTCGTGGACATAGAAGAAGATGATGCCAGGGGCCACAAGTTTCTGCCAGTCTTACCTGGAGCACAAGTATCAGTGATGCGGATACGATCGATCTCACCCACATGGAAAATAGAGGAAAAAGTGGGAAATTTATATTTTTTACAAGACGGCACGCCGTATTCGGAGTATCTCGAGCATATGAGGGACGAGGAGCTGCTAAAAGCATGGTGGGGCTCATCCCCATCACTATGTACCAAGTTTGAGGAATTGGATGCGAGGCTGCAGGAGACATATGGTGTCACCTTTGGGAAGGATCGTATACCTATTCCGAGCAGTCTCTCTCATAATAACGTATACCTTACTTACAGAGGCCCATCCATCAAGCTACTCTTCCCTGTATACAAGAAAATTAGGGAAGAAAGTGGGAACGAGAGGAGAGAAGTCCTGTATAAGTTCAGCCATATGAGAACTTTATTCAAATTTGCTGCATTTTATAGGGTTTTAGATGTCCCTGCTGTTTACAAATACGGAGGACATCATACGTTCACGAGATCCGGGAGAAGATTTGTTGGAAACCCATGGTTCAACTCGATCGGGCATGAGTACATCCTTGGAGTGCCATTTGAAGATATATTCGGCCAGCGATTTCCTCAATGTCCCAAATTCTGGAACTGGCAATATCATCATGGAAGAGGATGGTCCAGTCATCCCATTGAGGAATGGAACTAGCTCTTGCAACGCTAGTAGAGTCAGTAACACGCTTGCAATTGCAAAAGTATTACAGTGGTTCGATCGCCCCATGAATCGGCCTTCAAGTACAGGCATAAATTCCATTACGAGTGATCATACGTCTTATGAATTACTATGTTATCTAGTTCATAAATTCATAATAACAATATAAAAGCTGGCATGGAACTTCAAATAAGGTATGAGAGGAACTGATACGTTTCAGGACCTGTTGACTGTATGGAGGTACCCAAAACAGAACACGGGTTTATTTTACTCATTTAATGAGGCCTTTAATGTGTAATACACAAGTATCATGACATATTTGCAATCGTATCGTACATTTTGACCATACTCTTCTGTTGTTACAGTGACCGGGGCCAGGAAATTGCCCTTCGAAATGCAGAGTTCAACAAGAAGCGATTGCAAGGTCGTGGAGGCAATGGATCCCTTCGAGTCACTGACCCGGAAGCTTTCCAGAGACTGATGGATGATATGAGAAAACGATCTGAGGAGCAAGCAAGGGTTGAGAGGGAGAGAGAGGAGGAGCGAAAGAAAAGGGAGGGATCTGCTTATAAAACGAAAGAGGAGAGGGAGCGTGATGCAAAGGCTGCGAAAGAGAAGCGGAATGTGGAAGATGGAGAGGCTAGAGTTCTTGATGATGCTAAGTTTGATCCTAAAAAGGATTATTATGGAATATTAGGATTAGACAGGGCTGCTAGTGCGTCAGAGGTAAGAGCAGCTTACAAAAAGTTTGCCCTCTTGCTTCATCCTGACAAATACCGATCAGAATCACAAGAGCAGCAAGATGCTATATCTGAGAGATTTATGGAAGTAGCCAAGGCTTTTGATGTCTTAACCAATGAAGACATGCGCATTGTCTATGATAAATGCCGCGACTATATGGAAACAAACCCAGGAAAAGGACTTCCCACCCTCACTCCTGAAGAGTCTATGCAAATCCAGAGGGGTGCTGGAGAGCTATCTCGCCTTCGCAGAATGGGACCAAAACTGAAAAAACATGATCCATTGCTTAAGCAAGTAGAAGTCTCTCTGGAAGATTTGCAGTATGGATGCACAAAGCCAGTATCAGTGGAGAGGAGGCGTGTGGACTACTCTGGGGTTGAGTTTATGTCTGAAAAGACATTCCATGTTGTCATTCGAAAAGGAAGTAGAGAAGGAGATACTTTGATTTTTGATGATGAAGGAAATGAATCTGTCGATACCCATGCAGGAGATCTTATTTTTACCCTTGCTGTCAGGCCTCATCCTTTGTTTAAACGCAAAGGCGAAAAGGACCTTGAAATGTTCATCCAGACAGGAGACCCCACGGATATTCTGCAAATGATAGAATTTGAAACTTTGACTAAGAAATCCTTCACTATTTGCTTTCATTCACTTGTAGAGAGCTTGATCAGTGGTGGATGCGGAGGCACAAAGGATCATTTGATTGAGGGACAGGGTCTTTTTGATGGATATGATAGGCCAGCTGGAAACCTAACAGTGTCTACTCGATTCATCCCTTGCTTCGTTGAGGATAAACATATAGTATCATGTGTATCTCCAGGAGAAGTTGCGCTTCTAGGAAGCTCGGGTGATGTTGTTGGAGCGAGTATTCTATCTGGCTTATTGAAAAGGAGGTTGGATCACAAGTTGGAGACTTTTGAAATGCAGCATGATTACGAGTCCTGCAGGAAAGGAGGAATAGTGATACTCAAAATATTTCATGATCATTTAATTCATGATACTGACATAAAAAAATCTGCAGTAAACGCAGTCTCGAGTGTATTTTCAACTTGCAATTACAAAACTGTTGAATACTCTATTTCAACTACATGTGGATTAATTGACGACAGCTTCTGGAGCGTAATGCAAGACTGCGATCTAATTGTTCTTGAACACTCTGTTTTACTAATCTCTGATGCAGAAGAGAGATTAAGGCTCATGGATGCTGCTCGTAATGCCATGCAAGATGTATTGACCCAAGTCTGGCAGAAGCATATGACTGGCTGTGACATACTCGCGATAGAGGGGGCTGTTGAGCTCCTTGGAAAGCCTAGTACCAATTCCATCTCCCCTTGTATTTTACCATTTTATGGACTGCGAGCTGGAGGAGGACCATCAGGCTTTGATGATGTATGTTATGCACTAGGAGAGGAAAAAAGGCAGTTTACTACTTGTGTAGGGGTTCTTGAGGGCAGTGGATACATCGTCGACTATACTACTGGTGAGGCAGAGATGATCATCGCACCTTATAAGGAGGCGCTCATTCGCAAGGCAACATGGGATCCTCCGTGTGTTGCCTCAGTCCCTGAGCTGGATGAAGCAGATGATGACATGGGATATATGGTGGCATATGCAGCAACATAAATTATGGTCACTTCTTACGAATATATGGTGGAAATTAAATAGTCGTTGCAATAGTTTATTAGTGCTTCATATATTCCGTGTCAAACAACATTCCTTTGACTTTCCAGTTTCTCATGCAGTTCTAACACAGTATCCTGCAGCTCCCCAATGTATTGTATAGGAATACCTCCTGCTCTTTTATTTTACGCGTAAAGGCGTACGCCTCATTCTTTGTAAGATTTTACTTTTTTTTCTCTGATAGAGACTTGAATAGTTCTTGTCGATCTCTTGAAATAACTCCTTCTTCCTCCAAAGGAAGGGAATGGCTTCCTTTGGCTTAATCTGCTGTTTCGTCAGTCTGCAGTGGTGCGTCCTTATCATTCTTGTCATCAAATAACGTCAGTCCTTCATTTGTACCATAAAAGTCTAAATCTGGCGCTAGTCCTTCGGCATGAAGCTTATCAGGTGCGCTAGACCCCTTGAATTTTGGATTCTCTATCCCATTTAAATGGGACCCATGGAAATTTCCAGGGGTCTCCAGAGGATTCTCTAATTCTGCACCAGGAAATTGAGCCTCTTGTCCCTTGACTTCTACCTCTACCCCTGCCTCTTCGACCTTTATCATCCATGATATTCTGACACAATCTTTATGAGAATCGTTGAGACAGCATTGTGTGAAAGCGTTTTGAAGTTTTGTTTGAACGCTGAAACATATCCATAAGTATTTGACAGCGAATCCATGTGTTCACGAATGGTACATAAATCGATCCTTTTGTATATGAATGATTCATGTATCTATATTTGAAAAGAAACACCACAAAAACCCTTCTTTTGTACGCTGATATGAATCTGACAACCACGTTTGTTCGAGAGTAGATTGACCCCATTGAATGAAGTGTTTGATGGGAATCTTTGATATATCATCGGTGACACCATTATGGAAATGCTTTCTGTGATGGATGGACACTTTCGACACCCAATCTTCACGTACGTCATTTGAATTATTTACTATTTAAGTATGATATCTGCTTTTGTATCAATCACGCCATTACTATCTCAGTTCGGTGGGAATAAAAGACAACAGGAGGTTGGCCAAGTCAGCTCTGGGGTTTGTGCCAAAAGCAGCAGGCGAGATGCTTTGCTGATGTCTATGGGTATGTTGATGGGTGTCGATGGAGCCTATGGAGCATCCTCGTCCAGTAAAACGATCCCTAGAGAGCAGCTGGTGGGTGCTGAGATACCTGAGGAGATAGCAACAGTGTTTGATAGATACGTGTCTCAAATACAAGACAGAATTGGGGAAAGTTTCAATGCCAGGCTTGTTATCTATAGTGTTACGAGTAGAATGCCATTTGGTGCTCCTGGGGATCCTTCAAGACAATACGGGAAGGACAGAAAATCCTGCGGTCAATTTCATCCTCCCGGAATGCAGGGAGGAGAGCCATATGAGATTTGTTCAACATCATCTCCTGAAGGAGTCAAGTGTTGTCGCCATTACGCCTACTGTGTTCCATACGATAGATTTCCTGCATTTCCAGGAGATTCAGTTTCATCTGTTGTGCTGTCATCAAGAGTGCCGAACCTTCCCACGGATGTAATAGAGGGAATTCTGGCACATGAATTGGGGCATGCAATTGATTTCCATATTTTTGGGAAGCGATACCGACTACAAAATCGGGCGTGTGACTTTGCCTCAGAGGATCTAGAAAAATCTTTGAAGCAAGTAGATTCTTCAGTCTTAGATCCTGAATACAGGGCAGACTTGTTTGCAAACGTAATTGTTCTATCGAATGGCGAAGCATTATGCTACAACGAGTCAAACCTACTCCAGACAATCATCACTGACAAAAGCATCAATTGCTCTAATACTCCTGGACTCATGAACCATTACTCTCATGAGCCCTTACAGAGCATGAGAAGAGTTGTGATTTGATCTACGATGAAGTTTCACAGAGTCTCTCTTATTCAAGACGCGCATGTGATCTCATGAGAGGCTGGTTTTCAACTCCAATTTCTGGGACCGTCCTAGAAAGAAAGTAAATGTTCCGTCATCAAAACCTGAGGATATATTCAAATATCTATGGTTAAATTTTTAATATATGCATTATGTTCTATATAGAACACGTTTGTGTAATGATCTTGGCGTCGTGAACTGCAAGAAAGACTAGTGAGTCAACACTTTAGGTGACCGAGCTGGTGCTGGTATTCAGAGGACACTGCAGTGCTAGAGACCATGAGGAATGTATCGGATGACAATAATAAAAAGAGGAGGATGGAACACATGTGTGATCCTCCATCTTCCTGGAAACGTGTTGAGATACTACCCTGTGGTGGCACTGGCTCTGCCAGAGACAAAATACTTCCAAATCTGTCTGGACAAAGGCTCGAAGGACTCAGTGGCTCCCACAGGGTATGCTCTCATATCAATTTCTTACCTCCAAGACCACCACCACCACCACCACCGCCACGTCCGCCACCTCCACCTCGTCCGCCAGTGCCACAAATGCATTGGGAAACAATAGATAAGCACAGGCAAGCAGGCACTAGGCCAGGATTGCCGCCGGTTCTAACGGCAAGGCCTCCACCCCCATCATTGAACATAAATTCAGGTTTGAAGAGGAAAGGTATGTGCCATGATATGAGATGTAGTCCTGAGACACTGTGCCATGCAATCACCCATTGTCATCCATGTCATGAAAAGTGGGAATGTTGCATGAGGCACCATGGGATGCATGGGGTAGCCAAAATTGACAGAACTTTGTGTCCGTAGAGAAATCTATCGCTATAAAAATCAATCAGGAAATATTAAGATCTGGAACACCGCAAGATGTTTTGTCTGTTATCAAAACATCCAATTTGGAGTCCTTTGATGGAGTGAATGTTTCCACAGCATTACATAAAATTGCATCCTTTGAACATATTGATGTGGGATCTATGACAAGGCGCTATGAATTCGTTTCTCTTGTCACCAGCATCCCGATGAAGATATCTTCCATGGCTGTTCGGAACATCTCCAACATCATGTGGGCATTCGCGAGGCTGTATCCTGGGTATGAAGTTCGTTCCGAGTTGTTGGAGCTCCTTACCCAAGCAATGCATTCCCATCTAGACCAAAATAAAGAATTTCTTCCTCAGAACTTGTCAAATACCCTGTGGGCCCTTGCTACATTGCATTATACGCCAAGGTACCTTTTGCCATGCATAGAGAAGAGAGTCAGAGAATTGGCTGCAAAGTTTTCCCCTCAAAATCTATCAAACACCCTGCTCTCATTCGCCAAAATAGGATACTGTCCTTCTCAAAGTACAGCTACAAGTTTGATAGACTCCATGAGGCAAAATATCGACTCCTTCAGTGCACAGGCACTTTCAAATACAGGTTGGAGTCTCAGTAAATTTGGCATTAAGGATCCTGAAGTGTATGAGATGATTTCTAAGAGCTCGTTGCGAATATTGCAATCTTTTAATTCCCAAAATCTTGCTCTAGTACTCTGGGGATATGCAAACATTGGATACAATCCCGGAGAATGCCCATTATCCATGTATGCAGAAGCTAGTTGCAAACAAATTGATGGGGCATCTGCTCAAAATATCGTGCGTTCCTTTCATAATCGTATAGACTATATGTCACCTGTAGTGTTTTCTTGTTTTATTTATTTTATTTTTTGCAGTCTGATATAGCTTGGTGCCTTGCCAAGTTTGAGATGGACCATCATTTCTTTGATCTGGCAGCTGTTAGGGCTGCATCTTTAGCAGAAAACTTTACTCCCAATATCTGTAGTAAGTTGATTTGGAGTTTTGCATGCGTCCAAAGGAAGATTCCTGATTTTCTGCTCACTTCCATACTTTTGAAAGTCTCCACCTCCTTAAAGCAATGTCCTCCTGAAAGTTTGACAAACATTGTCTGGGGCTTGGCAGCCCTGCAGCAAGATCAATTCATGGGAGGGGAGATAATATCTTACATGCATTTGGAAGTATTTGAACGACTTGGTAATGCTCGAGCAGCGAAGCAATTCTCACCTCAGAACCTCTCAAACTACTTTTGGGCTTTTGGATTATGTCCTAAAGATACGGTTTCTGGGTTTCGAAGGAATCAGCAAAAGTTGACGACTATAGAGTATTGCAATCGTTTTGAAGGCATATTCATAAGAAGAATACATGAGTTCACCTCGCAAGAGATTGCAAATATTTGCATGACATGTGCAAGACTGGATTATTTTAGTGTGACTATGATGGATAAAATAGCAGACACTGTTTTGTCCAGTATTCAACCATTTGATGGTCAAAACCTTAGTAGTATAGTATGGTCTTTTGCTATGCTTCGCTATGCTCACAAAAAGCTCTTTGCGTCCCTATCACTCGTTATTGAATCAAAGCTTGGAACATTTTCTTGCAAAGACATTGGTAACATACTTTGGGCATACACAGTCCTGAATCTAGAAGCAGATCGTTTCGTTCCTCACTTGGTTGAGGAGATTCTCCGCAGAATACATATGAGAGAGGGAGATATAGACCCTTCCCTGGCATCAAATATTGTATGGGCATTGTCCATTTCAAATGCTATTGATTCTTCAGTATGGAATGCTCTCATACAGATTATAGATTTTGACAGCTTGACAGATGACAGAGAGAAGGTTTGTAGACAAATTTTTGAATCATATTTGATTTCAAATGCAAGAAACCGTGAATATTTATCTCTGGAAATTCCAGGAAATGCTAAAGCATTGTGCGAGGAGGCATGGAAAGCTTGCATGAAGAAATTTCAGATCTCTGATCTGCATACAGAAGTATCGCAGATTTTGGATCTAATGAGTGAAGAACATGTTGTTGGATATCTTTCCGAAGATGAAATCTTTTGCATAGACATTGCATTTCCATCCGAAAAGATTGCCATGCAACTTGAGATTCCAAGACATTTCACCAGAGAAAATGACCCCCTTGGAGATATCTTAGCCCGCTACGATCTCCTTCGAGCACATGGATGGCAATTAATCTCAATTCCATTCTTTTCTTGGGCTAAAGATACCAAAGCACAAAAAGAACTGTTGGAAAACACACTTACCAATGCGAGAGAAAGCAGATGGAATGATACTTACCATAGAAAAGTTTAAAAGTACATTAACCAATAATAATTTATTCATGAGCAGCATGACGAAGATTGCGCTTCTAAACCATTCTTCAACCCCAGAGTATTCGAGTGTCCTTCAAGAAGACTAGGGGTGTCCAAAACTTTCATGACCAGCTCCTCGAATGCCTGGCCAACTGCTACATTATCTTTTGCACTTGTCTCAACATATAAGCACCCATGCTTTTTTGCGAAATCTATACATTCGCTTCGAGTAACCTCCCGAAGATCCTCAAGGTCTGTTTTGTTTGCGACAATCATCTTGATACTGTCGCTAATCGTACTATACATATTAACCTCATGCATCCAAATATCTCCTAGAGATTCGAATGTTTCACGGCGGGTCACGTCAAAAACATAGATAATCCCATGGGCACCCCTATAGTACGCTACATAAAAGCAGAGAAAAGAGTCAGAGACGCATATTGGAGTAATCCCTACAAGAAAATGCACGCACAGCTTGTTAGGGTCCTGAATCTCTCCTGTCCAGCTGTATCCCAGATTGTCAACTTCGTCTTCTTGCCATTGACAGTGATGATTTTGGCCTTGAAATCCACACCAATAGTGGCTTGAAGCTCTTCAAATTCTCCTGTGGCAAACCGTAATAGTAAACTACTCTTTCCCACGCCACTATCACCAACTAGCAATAACTGCATTTTGTTGCATACATTGAGTGAGAACGTGTCGCATGAGATGATCCACAAAGCCAAGATACACTAACAGATTTTCAATTTGTAAATTATCGTACTTTAAATGTGTGATCGAACTGCAAAGAGTCTCCTCCAATATTCATCGTTTTCTGTCAGATTTAGCTGTAAAAACTGGCAAACCACAGCGATTGCCTCTCCTTTTCCTTCTGATTTCGATATCTATTGGTATTAAAGAAGTAAAACAATAATGTAGAATTCCAAGTGTACCGGTAGTTGGCAAACATTCCATAAACTCTGCATTATGGCCCATCCCCCTGTACATGTACAGGGATACCCACACTATCATAGTATGGCAGATGAGTGGTGCTATAAGCATATTTTACGCATTACTTCAAATCAAATGAAGATTGTTTGGTGAGAAAACTGTATATTACAGATGCGTAAATCGGAATAATATACAAAGAAATGCAAATGGGATGTCCTAGTGTACATAGAACAACCGAGCCCAGATGTAGGGGCCTCCCAGGTTCAACAATGCTAGGTAGTATACAGAAAAAGAAAATTGTGCAATTATTCGCTAAGAGTAAAAACGATGGTCTTTGCCGCCAATTTATACAGTCGCAGCTTCCCGTTCATCCATGTTTTTCTGTGATCCTTCGTCTTCTGAGGTGGCATGAATTTCACCCATTGTCTTCTCAAAGGACCCATGCCCTCTGCAAAGGATTGCTGTGGGCTCATGATCGTCATCAATATGCAAGATACAGCCTTCTACCTCATCATCAGGAGCCTGCAGGACATCAAGAAATAATGATGAAGGGTTCGTTTGTTTGATACATGACAAGAAAAAACGCACGTGATAAGAAGCATCCAACAAGAGATTTTCCATGAGGGACCTAAGGCCCCTTGCCCCAACTCCCATCCGAAAGGCTTTGCCAGCCACTGCTTTTACGCCTTGATCAGTTGCAACAAATCTGGCATCGCATCTAGCAAACATGGCTGAATACTGTTTGATCAATGCACTTTTTGGCTCAAGCAGTACCCTGGTTAACTCATCCTCGTTCAGCATTCCAAGGGAACACAAAACAGGAAATCTTCCAACAAACTCAGGTATCAATCCATAATGGATCAAATCCCTTTGTTCTGCTTTCAACAATGCATTACTATATTCCATAGCTACTTCTGCACTCTTAGAGGAAGACTGCAATTGTGCACGTACTGGATTTCCAAACCCAATGGATGAGGTTGTCAACCTGTCAGTGATAAGCTTATCCAATCCAACGAATGCTCCACCACATATAAACAATATGTTTGTTGTGTCGATTGGAATAAATTCTCCCCTTGGATTCTTTCTACCACCCTTCTCCGGGACATTGACAACAGTTCCCTCAAGCATTCTGAGCAATGCTTGCTGAACGCCCTCACCACTGACATCCCTGGTAATACTCACGTTCTCGGATTTCCTGGTAATCTTATCAATTTCGTCAATATACACGATGCCCTGCTGTGCTGCAGTAGCATCGTAGCCAGAAGCTTGATATAACTTGTACAATACACTCTCAACATCCTCACCAACATACCCAGCCTGAGTTAATGTTGTGGCATCAGCCATGGCAAAGGGTACGTTGACTAACTTTGCCAAAGTTTTTGCCAGGAGCGTTTTGCCACAACCGGTTGGACCCAAAATTAATATGTTACTCTTCTCTATCTCCACTTCATCGTAGATTGGGGTTTTCCCCAATGTACCTTTGCTCTGGCTGGTTGCAGCACCATCCTTTGGACTACCAGCATATTCCGCCAAGGCAGAAGCATAGGCTTTCACTGCTTCTGCAGTATCAGGGTCTGTTTTAGACATTAAATTCAAAGCGATACGTCGCTCCATTTCGCCATTCCCTGAGTCTCCATGAGCTGCCTGGGTAGCATTGCTGGTCTCCGCATTGTACATGCCATTTTCCTGAGCGTGTGATCCTGTTGTGAATCCATCACCTACCCTTTTATAGTGATTATGAACTCCAACAGACAGTACCTTCTTGGCTTGTTGCTGACCAACAACGTACTGGTCAAGCATGGCAACCATATCCTTTGGCCTTGGAATCTGTTGTTGTCCCCAACCCTTCACACCTTTGTTCTGCGTGATTCCATTCCCAGATGGACTTCTCCCGCCATAATTAGGAATTCCAGAACCGTTTTTTAATGGATTTGACTCTGCATCCATATCTACAGATATCTGCTGGTGCTGCGGACGGTCGTTGTAGTGATTTGGAGCTGCACCATCCCCACGGGGTTCGTGACTCCTTCCCATCTGACTCAAAGTAGAATTTGAGAATCTTGTATCTTTACCTTCATCATTATTTGATGTAAAAGAACTACTATATCCCACAGCATAGCGCTGTGTCGCCCCACACGTGAGAGTTGTTGCCAAGCCATCCTTTCGTGAAACCGACTTCAAAGGGTTCAGGCGTAGGAGACCTTCGAACAGTTGCCTCTGACGTATGTATATATTCATCGTATGATATATCAGGTTTATGGCTGTAGTAGTAATTTGCTTTCCCTGAAAGGCCATGGCTCAAAACCTTTTGGCCTCTGCGCAGAGCTGGCCAGAGCTCGATATCTTTTTTAAACTTTCATATAGGATTTTTTGTTACTTTGGACATGAGAACTTTGAATACAGAATATGGAACCATCTCGATTATCTCACAGAACAAAATATGGATCAAATTACATTTGATATACTATAGAATAGTTCTATTGGGTAAGAATCATCCCGTGTCCTGATTTACTGTGACTGTAGTAGTAGGCACTGCATGCTGCGGTGTTTTGCCGGCCACCGGAAGAAAGAGGTGCGATCAATGCCAACTTTATTGTATCAGTACTCTTGTGGATGTTTATGGGAAGGGGAAGCACTGCATTCGTTGGTCGATGATGTTTTTAGTTGTTACACACACTGATGTGGCTTCTTCGACAAAGCCACTCTGCCTGATGAGCAAGCATTAGCGGATTTCTATGAGACCACGTTTGTATAAAGTGTTTCGTATGTATTTTGCGGTAGAGGCTCCTGATGATTCATATGGTACAAGCATAGTTCAACTGAACTACTAGACATGTTGAAATTTTTTCCATCGAAAGTCTTTCGCTCCTATCTGAAGCCTTGTTTCTCGTACAAATCATTTTGATACGCCTGGGTATGGTTGGATGGTTAATGGCTGCTGGTGATGTGACATATACAAAATAGACAAGCATATATCAGACATTTGTCACTCTGTGGTGTGAATCGAGTCGCGCCTCCAGGGGCTGTGATGATGATTTGTCTACAGAGTGCTCGTTTGATGATACTTTTTGTTCTGAGGCACGCCAAAAGCCAGTCACCTTTATTGAATCACTTCTAAACAGTAACCCTTATTTACTGTGCAGAATTTTGTTCAGTTTTATGCCTGTCTAGTCCGCCAGTGCTAGATTGTCTACCAGAATGAATCGTTTATTTATCCATGGTGCATCTGAAGCATCTGTCATGTCAAAGGTGCATGGCGTCTCGAGTTGGCCTCAAACTTTAGGAAAGCCTAGAAGCTGGGGGCAATGCTCGTTGAGAGTCAATAAAATTGAACAAACTCGTTGCCTGGCTTTAACAGAACCTGATCTGTGGTTGGACTCACCATCAGGAGGAGCAAAAATTGCAGTTTTTGGAACAGTGCACGCAGACACTGAGGATCCACGGGTAGGAGAATTCATAGTACAACAAAGACCCAAGAGTGTTGTTGTAGAGACTGCCCTCAACCCATCACACGGATCTGAAACAGGAAATACAGTTGATTTAGAAAATTCACTTCGAAGCATGCCCGATGGTGGCGTCAGAGATCCTCAGACACTGGGCATTGCACAGCTAGCAGCACGCTTGAAGGATACTGGAGACATTCTCTCTTCTGAAGTGTGGAAGGAACTAGTGGCTTCTAACATGATTTATAGTGAGCATTTGGCATATGTATCAGCTTTGAGTGTTGATGCAGACCTGGTGTTTGGAGATCGACCGAAACTAACGACATACCAAAGAATGCTCTTCCATCCAACCCTGGCCGATTTAGATGCAGCATTTGGGCTGCAGTGTGCCTCAAACTACCATGACCTCTTATCTGAAGATCCACTGGCAAAAACCTCACAAAATTTGACCGGGAAGATTCTCTTCGAGGAAAGAGACGCAGTGTTGCTCAAGTCTCTGCATGATGAGAGTCTCAAAGTAGGATCAGATGGTATTGTTGTTGGTGTTGTGGGGTCATCCCATGTTCCAGGCATGTCGCGACTTTGGAAGGAGGATTCTTGGCAAAGAATATCTCAAGATGCCACTGATATTCCAGGTAGAAAAGCAGAGGACGAAGAGCCCAAGTCTTTTGGGGTTCGAAGGGCACTGTTTGATGGGGTCATCCGCCTCACGTGTAGACCAGATGTTTCATATGATGCTGCCATGACCTTGGGACCTCCCCCTGCTGCCTCCATGGATGCGTATGAACTTACATCTGAACTTTATGGATCAACTAGAATGCTTTTGGCTACCTTGGATAGGGAGCAGTTAAAGAAGGTATGCAGTGGCTGGAGGTGTGATCCATGGGAATTTTTAGAACCGCTGAGGAATGTTAGGCCATCCAACGGTGGCCCTGGATATGATGAAGAACTTGTCATGGAGCTTCGCACTTTAAATTTTGACCTTTCATAATATTTAATAAATTAACTGTATAATAGTATATAGATTAGCATCACACAACAGAGATGAATTGCTGCCTTGAACAGGCTGCATAATTCTCCACCACATCCTTGCATTTTAGAGGATCTGATTCATTTTCCAAATAGCATCGTAGTACTTTCTCTTCATATTCCCCGCAAGGTGCGACTTCATTGACATCCACATTGAGTTGATACTGTTTTGCTTCTTTTTCCAAGATCTCTTTTGACATCTGTTCTATCTTCCCCATCTCTTCTTCTTCTCGTGCAAGCAGTAAATCATTTATGTACTTGCTAGTCTCTAAAGCTTTGCTGAGTGTCCTACTTTTTGATATGAGCTTCTCAGTGGCCAGCTTTACATCATTGTCAACCCTGCAGAAACCATCCCTAAAGTATGAACGAGACAAGTTGAGAACACAGTCACAAACACCCACACCACGCACCTCTCAGCAATTGATCCAGCTGCTTTAATGTGGATACTTGCCGTAGTTTGTCCAACGCCATCATGACGCGTCGATTCTTCTAGAATAGGAAGTTTAGACTGAATCAAACCTAACTTGTTTCCAAGCGATTGAGAAAACTGCATCGTTAAAATAGAGTTTCAGGCGAATTCCAATGCATAGAGATACATGTGAGTTTACAACTAACGTACTCTGACTCCATTAAACTCCACTGTTGGCTTTTCCCTGCTCGTGCCTTGACCCATGGCTCCGACAGACACAGCTCTCCTTCTTTCACCGAGTCTGCCCGAGGACGCTGTGCCTAAAATAATCAAAGATTTTACATGAACTCTGAGATCATTGGTATTTTCCTGTCCTCGTGCTTGCACAAGATTTAAAATCAAAACGGAAATCTGGCCATGAAATTGACAAATGTCTCCCATCAAACTGCCGTGTTATTGGGGAAGCTCAATTCTCTCTGTGTGCCTCATATTGGGCATTTGCAGGTTTGACCCCGGTGAGTATCGAGACACGAGCCCTCGCCTGCAAAATAAACCCATGTAATAGAAACTGAACGTTAAGAAAATTTTAAAAAATACTTTGAAAACCTGGAGAGTTGTGTGTCTAACAAAGCAGACCTCTCGCCGTCCCGGTGAAACGTTCAAGCGGTCCCCGGACGCGCCTCCCCAGGCTGCTGACCTTTCCTGTTGGGTAGCTTACGAGCAGTCCATTAAAGAGGGACAAGCAGACATCAATACTACTATTGAGAGTCCATAGGGGGGAGAGACGTGGATTAGTACACCATTTTGGTGCCAAGGAATCGAAACATCTTCGAGTCGAGGCACGTGTAGCCCAAAGGTACGCCCTCTGTCATTATATGGGGTACATGTACTTGCTTTAATGATATTTAAATATTGGGTATGGGATATAATGCTTAATATTGGCGGCAAACGGGCCAAAGGGCGAGTTTGGACTTGGCGGGAAATCTGAGGTTCTAGAACCCGCGCGCGGCAAACCACCTTTAACTCGGTGCTTATTCGAAAGCAAGGTGGTATTATGTCTAATAGTATCACAATTTTATGCTTTGCAGAACTTGTCGCTTTTTCGGGCGCATAGAGAACTATGGTAAGGATGCGTCAATCCACTAGAAGAGAAACTCAAGAGGGAGAAGGCTTCATCACTTCAGCTGTCAGAAGAAAGCACAGCCTCTGCTCTTCTCAAGATACAGTACGTCCGGGGAAAAAAGTGAGAATCACATGCACACAGAATCGGGCGGACTTTGATGGTTCTGAAAAGGATTTGCCAATTGGTCTTGAAACACCAGTGATCAATTCTCATCAGTCAAACACTTTGGTCTCGGTCACTGTGTCAACTGATGACTCCACGGGCACTTCGGAATCTCTGGACAACAAAAAGCAAGATGTGAGACCTTCATCATCGTCGGTAACTGTGACACAATCATCATCTAAGCTTGTCGTGAACTCGGAGTCCAGCGAAGTATTTGTTTCTCAGGAAGTTTCGTGCTGCACCACTGAAGAAGTTGAGGAAGATGAGTACTGTGAGGTCGAATTTGATCCATATGCATTCATCAAAACCCTTCCTCCCCTAAGCAAGTGTGTTCCTGCACGAGACAAATTTCTCCTGCCAAGATTGACCAGGCACAGTCACAAAAAGACATTGGTGCTAGATTTGGATGAAACTCTGGTGCATTCAACACTAGATGGATCAATCGACTGCAGTGACTTTGTTTTCCCAGTTTCTCTTGGAACAATCACACACATGGTGGGAGTTCGCAAGCGCCCCCATTTGCATACCTTTCTAAAGAGGATGGCACAATTATTTGATATTGTGGTGTTCACCGCCTCTCAAAAGATATATGCAGAACAATTGTTGGATATAGTGGACCCCAAAGGTGAATACATTCGCCACAGAATTTACAGAGACTCTTGTGTTGTGTGGGAAGGAAATTATTTGAAAGACCTGACAGTATTGGGGAGAGATTTGGCACATACTATAATTGTCGACAATTCTCCGCAGGCATTTGGCTTCCAGTTGGAGAATGGTGTTCCCATTGAATCCTGGTATGACGATGACAATGACGTGGAACTGTTGAGGTTGATTCCATTTTTAGAGCAGCTTGCCAGGGTTGATGATGTGAGACCACACCTGGGTAATAAGTTTGGGCTGAAAGACTTGGTCGAGGCAGCACCAGATTTGACTTATTTAGACGTATGATTTACCTTACATACATATATTACAATTACCATTTTGACAACAGTACAATGTATAAAGTGTAGATAATATTGTTCAAGGACAGTATATCATATATATGCATGGCATGCCATGATGTACAGTTGGAAATTCAATCAAATTGCCTACTCATGTTTCTATATTTTATATTCTAGATATGATGAGGTAGGTATTGAAAGCGCATGGATGCAACCGTAGACTCTTGGCCTTCGGGAGCTGGAAAGTATGAAGTCAGTCAACCGATTCGAGTCCTCGACTTTAAGAATGCTGCGATTGATTTCAAGAATAATATAAATAAACTTAAACCAATAGAACGAAGAAGGAGGGCAAAGAAACCCTCCAAGAGTTCTATCGGTGCGCAAGACCTACGTTTGGAGGACGAGATGCTGGAGGTCAACTTTCCTGTCAATCAAGACCATTCTTCGAAGACTTCTGTTGTGAGGGCATTGGATCAGGCTCTGGTAGAACTTCGACAGAAACGTGCGCATGAAAGGGAAGATGCTGCAAGGGTTTTGTACACGCTCAGAAATAATGGAGGTGAACAAGGTGGTTCCTTTTCAAATCATCAAACAAAGAAGAGTGCCGGGCCAGCGTTGAATTTTCGTTTGGACGGTATATCTAGTGTTCTGAAAGATAGGAAAGTGGTATCAGAGGATGAAGTAGTCTTGCGTCTGAGTGTGCATTTATCTCAGAGCCCTTCATATGTGAGTGAAGAATGGTTGGTGTTAGGAAGTACACCTCTTTGTGATTTGAGGGATGCAATATATTGCCTGATGGATGAAAATGTTCGAAGTGTGGACACGTATTATAACAATATGAGAGAGCAACAAGGATCTGATAGGAGGAATATATACGATCAAGGGGCTTATTTCTATATAGAGGGTACATTCTTTGAGGATAGGCGGCATGATCCAGAGGAGGATTTATCGAGACCGATTCTAAAATATCTAAAAACTCAATCCAAATATATCGATAGAATTGTGGGGTCAGAAAGAGGTGCAGTGGACAGCTCTTTCAACTGTGTATCAATGGAAGATAGCTGTTTCAGTGACTTGACGATAAGGCTAGGTCCATCTGCTCCAGGGCTATTTTGTCACCAGAGATGTTGTGAACACTTGATTGTTTTCAAAGATGTCCGGCTGCACAACTCATTGTCTGATCCAAAGTTTTTAGACCAGTACCCATTCAAGATTTGTTCGCCAGGAGTTTCATTGGAGCATCGCCGGCAGTGTGAAGTGTGTGAAACAAGCAGTGCAAACAAAGTCACATTTGAGGATGTGAGAACCCCTCATTCTCCATTCTATTGGTGCGAGCAATGCTTTGATAAGATGCACTATTCGTCTGAAGGGAATCTTGTATATTCAGACTTCAAGGTATTTCCATACAAGCATGGATATCAATCTACCCTACTGCATCTGGGTAAAATCTGACGATGAGCGTGAAAGCATGAATTAATCCGATATATAATTTATTTATTGTAAAAATGATCCCGACGGTGTGCAAAACCTTAAACGAATCTCGTCTCCTGTGTCGTTCGAATGAACTGATTCGATCGACAGTAAAACCCTGCTGGCACCATGTCACCCGTGGGAGCATATTCAGTACACCACGTGAAGATCTAGATTATCAACAAGGCATTGTTGATGTCGTGAATGTCGAGGACTGGGGTCCAGAGAATGTTGGTGACTTGAAGACCAGCGGACGGGTTCGGAGGGTATTGGATAATTCAAGAGAACTACCATTCATGCAGAGAATTGCCAATTTCCTCGCTGACGCGGAACGGATGGGAAATATAGGTTCATTGAATAGCACGCCTATCAGGGATATACCTCCCTTTGAAAGATGGGCATTCAAAGAGAGCCATTACGAACAATATCTGGTTGACTTGCTGTGTGTGAATAAAAGCTTATCTGAGGCCATAAAGCGTGCATTGGATGCACTGAGAGAGTATGATACAAACATGGAAATCTTTGACCCTATTAGTCTTGGTTTATACAGAGGAGAATGGATTGAAAAGGACATCAATCAGTTGAAGGAGACGCGTGCTGAAGGCTATGACCCTAGATTGTGCATTACCAGTCCTAGTGAATTTGCGTGGCAGTACTCAACTTTGTTGGACGATTTATCAGAGAGCCTATCTTCAGATCCTGATAGCATTGAGATATTGATATCGAGGTATGTGGCCGTGACTATCAAGACCGCCATGTATGGGTCATTACCTATCATAGCAGCCTCATAATTTTCTTTTGATGCAGATTGTGTGCTCACATTTATATGATTTCTGTCAGTCAACTAGCGTTGGGAAATAGGATCGGATCGGTATGTGTGGAAAGAATTGGACTGATCAAGAGAAGAGCGGCAAGCACGTACACAGAGTATGTGACAGAAAAGCCACCTCTCTCTGTTCTTGCTGACTCGGTCAACTCGTGGGGTGACAATCGTTCTGAGCCTCATTTGAGCGCTTTTTTCGAAGAATTGCCCGTCGCCGCTAGTAAATGTAGCATGCTTGTTGACAGTTTGGCTCGAGAATGAGTCACCATCGGTGCTCATAGTGTTTCTCAATCATCGATATCGATACCAGTAACTCGGTAATTTTGAGCAAGTGCGCTTGACCATGTGAGCACTGCCTGAAGATTGGACTTAATTCAGCTTGTAGTATGCTTCAAATACATTAATATCAATCTA